>Ga0255779_1001496_pt1 | contig 26505 bp, 20 predicted proteins | sample 011ome_21_FD_179977 | JGI IMG/M metagenome (GOLD analysis project Ga0255779, IMG submission 179977) | Coastal salt marsh microbial communities from the Groves Creek Marsh, Skidaway Island, Georgia - 011508AT metaG (version 2) | ecosystem: Environmental > Aquatic > Marine > Intertidal zone > Salt...
ACTTTTGACCTCTGGCAGAAAAAAAAAAATCTCGCGAGGGCTGAACTTTTCTATTCGCGAAAGAAAAAATCTCTATTCGCGAAAGAACTTTTGACCTCTGGCCGAAAAAAAAAATCTCGCGAGGGCTGAACTTTTCTATTCGCGAAAGAAAAAATCTCTATTCGCGAAAGAACTTTCTATCGGCAATTCCTAAAATTTTAAAAATTGACACTCTGATTTCTAAAAGTTTAGGAATTGACAAACAGATTTGTCACTAATGTATTGGTGGCAAGCTGTTCAAGAAAATGATGCACGTGTATTCCTATATGCAGAACATTTTAAATACCGTAGAGATAGTGATTGTTTCTCAAACTTACACGTAGCTTGTTATCACGGCCATGCGAATCTCGTCACGCTGTTTATTACACAAGAGAAGAACGTAAACGACTGCGTCCCATGTTTACCAATTGATTTGGCAATAAGAAGAAATTCCAATGCTGTTGTAAGAATATTGTTAAACGCTGGCTCTAGGATTCCTCTGCTTTTAGACATCATGCAATGCGAACAACCCACACGTGGCATACTTTTAGGACATCGTACGGTCAAGAAATGGTTGCAATGGGCAAAAAACAAACGCAGGAAAAGAGAATTATATTTTTTACATCAAATTTGGTTAAAAAAAAAGTATCGTGCCATTTAAATGAGCTTGTAAAATTTGTTTAACAAGCCAATTCCTAAGAACAAACATAGTAAATATAATGGTCACTTTGATTTCTACAAGTTTTTTACGAATTGACCCTCAGAAAAAAAAATCTGGCAGCGGCTCAATTTTTCTATCGGCGAAAGAAAAAATCTCTAATTTTATATTGTAACTATACTACAATGTACACACTAAATAAGTTAGGGTTACTCTTGATTAAACCGAAACGCGCTCTCATATATATTCCATAATTCTGTCGAACGGGACGACTTGAGTGGTATCGTCAGGATATCTGACAACATATTCCACATATATTTTTGAACAACAGGTAAGAATGTTGTAAGGGTGCCACCCACACGTGCCTTGCGACGCTGCGGGTTTTTTACGTGTATTTCTACAATGTGCGCCTCGTACCACCTGTGAAAGGCGAGCTCGTCTTTTTGAACATAAACGCGTTGGCCAACTTCCATGCTTTTGCTACAAGTTCTAAAATTTTAGAACCACCTTCAGGGCAAAAAAAATCTTACAGCAGCTGAACTTTTCTATCGGCGAAAGAACTTTTGGCACCTCGGCTGAAAAAAAAACTCATCTATATAAACAAAGGTGTCACCGTAAATGGAACGCACACCGCAAGAAGAGGCACTCGCCCGACAAATCAAAGAGCAATTTCACCGCGCGTTTTACGACACCATCGCCGCCGCCGTTGCCAGCGGCGATCACGAATACATCGTGCGTCTCTACACAGAAATACGCGACCGTCTCGCCGCCCAAGTGAAACCCAACGGAAACGCCTTTCAGCGCATCCACGCCGAATTTGACGTGCCGTTCTTTGCACAACTGCTGCACACCAGCAACTTTTCGGGCCAATCGATGCTGGGCCTCGTCAACACGACCTTTGATTGGATAAGCCGCCTCCAGGCGCCCAAACGCGACACCGAGCTCGCCGCCGCCAAACAGCGCGTCATGGACAGCGGCACCACTATGGCCAACGCCGTACCGGCCTACATACGTGAAGTACACACCTGCCTCGACTGGGTCGAAGCCGACATGCGAGAATTTTCCGAGAACCGCGACCACCCAGTCGTGCAGGAAATGTTGCGCCGTGCCGTTCGCAGACACACTAAATGAAATAGACATTTCATCCTATAAAGCACACACACACTACACCATACATGATGTTCTCCCAGCATCACCACAGACAACCCCAACGGGGGCAACCTCAACACCGATACGAGGGCTTTCAACACCTTCAAGAGCTTCTGCACCCCAAGCTGCGCCCCGCGAGCACCTCCGTGCTCACCGTCAAGGACCTCATCGACTACAAGAAGCAACAACTGTTTGCACGCATCGACGCCCAAACCAATGGCTGCGACGTTTACTTTCCATGGTCCGGCCAGCGATGGGCCTTTCAACTCTTCAAGCCCGCGGAAAAGGTCAAGCAGTACCTGACGCGCGTCGTTTTAGACACGGAACGGCGCTACGCACACGTCGGTGGGGTGCACGTGCACAGAAACGTCTACGACGGCACGGCGCGAACAGACTATGTGCAGCTCGTGCGATGTGCTACGAATATACTCGTCTTTGGCGACAATGTCTCGGGCGTGGGATACGGCGGCTCGGCGCGTGTTCGTGATGCCCCCAACGCCTTTGGCATGCCCACCGGTTGGAGCAACGCGCTGGGAAAATGGACGCTGCACATGGAGTACCGCAGCATTCGCGAGGCGCGCAGCAGCCTCGCCCAGCGGGAGGCGCAAATACAGCTAGCACAGCGCGACATTGCTCGGCGTGAGGCGCAAATCCAACAGACACAGCGCGACATGGCAACGCGCGAACAAAAGGAGAGACAGTTGAAGCGCATCAAAAAATTACTCCAATAAAAATGTAGAAATGACAGTATATAAAGACGTCAAAAATATCTTATACAATATGAAGTGGCTTACCTTTATTTTGCTTTTTACGATGAGCGCCTTTGCGCTTGGCGAATCACTTTTACGTTCAGCGGCACGTCGCCGACTGAATGATGATATCACGTTGACTGTCACGGCACTGGACGCCGGCGCAGTGCGCCTCACCGGACCTTGGTGGGGCTGGGACCCTAATGGCGGCCCGGAAGCGATTGACAACTACGACGGCACTTGGAGCGTAACCTTGACACCGGGCGAAGACATGCAGTACTTGTGGGTTGTGGATGGTACTCAAGAGAACCTAATTGACAATGCGGGGAACGGCGAGTGTACCGCGAAGATTGGCGAAGTTGGTGGCGATGGTTCGTTGATCACAGACTACGCAAACTGGGCGAACCGCGTGTGGGTCCTAGGCAGCGGCGATGCTGCCGACACATACGATTCATGCGCTGGCAACGGTCCTGATTCCGGCAACGACGACATCGAGGGCTGCACGGACGACACCGCCAGCAACTACCTAGACGCCGCCACCTTGGACGACGGCAGCTGCGAGTACCCCCCGGCGCCCGTCCCCACGGCGCCTACCCCCACCGAGGCGGCCGAAGACGTGCTCTCCGTTTTCAGTACGACGTACGGCAATCTCGACGGTACAAACTTCAACCCGAACTGGGGACAGGCGACGAGTGTCGACTCGACAGGCGATAACCTGGTGTACACCGACCTGACCTACCAGGGTACGACGTTTGCGTCACAACTGAACGTGTCTCCATACAAATACCTGAACATCGACTACTACGTGGTCCAATCTACCAGTCTCAACTTTTTCCTGATTAGCTCAGGCCCAGGCGAGGAAACCTCTGTGGCGCTGGACGTGTCGACGCTTAACGAATGGGTGAACGTGCAGATTCCGTTGAGTTCCTATTCATCCGTTGTCGACCTTGTGGACGTCGGCCAGTTCAAAGTGGACGGAAATGGCCAAGTCGCGTTCAATAACTTGTACTTTACCAACACGGCTCACGACAGCGGCTCCAGCGACGACCAACCCGGCAACGACGGCGACGACGGCTCCGACACCGACCCCGTCACTACAACAACATACTGTGCCACAGAAGTCACGCACTTTAACATTGCCGACCATCCTGGCTCCATCCTTCTAACGGTCGAGAACTCGGGTCCTGATAGCATGACGGTGACTGCTACTTCAGTCACCGATGACTTCACCGATACTTCAGTCACCGAATTGATCATAGAGAGCGTACAGGGTGGTGGTTCGGCTTCGACACCGACTATAGCTGGTGGTGTTGCGACAGCAGAAATCACATGGGCAACAGATACGATGCCAACGACGACAAGCTTCACAATGTTGTGGAGTGATGAAGCGTCGCCTGATAACCAAATGGTTTTTGCCGGTGACGGCACTGACGGTCTAGGTAACATCGACACATCAAATGTATGCCCCGGCGGCGACGACGGCGGCTCCGACGACTCCGGCGACCCCGTGACCTCAACCGTCAATATTCAGGTTTCCATGGACAGCGGATACACACCAAGAATCGGGTTTAATAACGAATGGAGCTTTTGTGGCTGTTCGAACAACCCGAGCTTTACCAACATCGGTGACGACACATATACTGTATCGGTTCCCGTGAACCAACAGTACAAAATTGGAAGAATCGACGAAAACGGAGATTTGTCAATCGAACAAGTCGAAGTCACAGACGATGCATGCACGGTTCCAGAGTCGGGCGACGTTCGCCGCGTGGCATCAGATAGCTGCAACTCCATTACACCTACATTTGCAGCGGCCGACGACAGCGGCTCCGGCGACCCCAATTACACGGTAGAAGATGGGATTCAATTCACGGAAGCGTTTGGGGACACCACCATCGATGACGGTCCCACGTTCACGTTCCCTTCAGCCGCGGAGACTTGGGGAGGATTTGTCAACATGAACACGGCCCTGTACCCAATAACTGTCGCCGAAGATAGCGTAATCACATTTACAGGGTCTGTACCTACTGGCGACGATGTTGACGTACGCTTTCGCTTTGAAGCGAACCCACACCCGGATACCGAACCTTCGTTCAATACAGAAACGGTCACGGTATCCGGTGCGGACGCGGCTACATACTCTATTAATGTTCCATCGCAGGGTGCAAACACCTTCAATTCGTTCCTCATGTACCTTATTACACCTGATGTGGGTGTGAGTGTCACAGATGTCGCTATCAGCGCCGGTACGGAGGGCTGCACGGACGCCACCGCCGACAACTACAACGCCGCCGCCACTACGGACGACGGAAGCTGCTTGCACACGACAGACGTCGACTGTGTTGGTGCTTGGTCGGAATGTTCAGCCGAGTGCGAGTCGGGCTCTGAACGTACATTTGAAATAACGACTGAACCGTCCGGCACGGGCACACCATGTCCCACGGGCGATGATGCTCCAGATTGTCAGGACGGTGACGGAAGCTGCGTGCTGGACCAACCGGACCAACCGGACCAAGTGGTTTCCGTTAAGGGAGAACCAATCGCGTTTGTCGACGGTACCGCGTCAGTGACCATATCATACGATGTATCCAATAGTAACGCTGCACTAACGGGCTTGGGGCTGCGCGTCCACTACGATTCGAGTGTCCTGACGTTTTCGAGCGCCTCAGACGAAATACAGACGGAGCTGCTTGTGCCCCCCACTCTTGCTGATGACACCGACGATTTCGACAACGACCCCTCCACGGACAAATACGTTTCTGTCGCCTGGGCGTCACTCTTTGGCAACTGGCCCGGGGCATTGCCGCAAGATTTGGTGACGCTCAACTTTGATGTTGCGGCTGATGTTACCGCCGAAACAACACCGATTACATTTTCTTGGACGAGCAAGGCCGCTGGATACGATTTTGACGGTACAGCATACAACATGCCCATTTTGCCAGGAAGCTGGGACTTTGATGAAGACGGCGTAGGCGACGCCCTCACAGACGGTTTGATGCTTTTGCGCTACACGTTCGGATTGACCGGCAATGCCGTAACAGATGGCGCCATCGCCTCGGATTCGCCATTGACGGAAGCAGAGGTCGAGGCGAAGCTTGCCTACGCCGCTACTGATGGACATTTCGGTGACATTGACGGCAACGGTCTCTGTGACGCCCTCACAGACGGCTTGATGCTGCTCCGCTATATGTTCGGATTGACCGGCGATAACTTGATAGATGGCGCCGTCGATGAAGCCGCCGCTACAAGAAAGACTGCTGCGGACATCGAAGCATACATTGCAAGCCTCATGCCCTAAATAAAATAAACTACAACGTAAAATATAAACTACAACGTAAAATTTTCTATTTAAAATAGAGTATGTTGACCATAGATTTGTCTCGGCACTGCGCGACGGTGGAGTGCGGCGGCACGCGCCGCGAGTATGCGCTGCGCAACCCCTTGACCACGGCCTACTGGTCGTCGCGCTCCTTTACGTTCCAAAACCAGGCCGGAAAAACGGTCTGCGCGACCTGGAAGTTGTGGGCGGGTCTCGAGCAGTTTGTCGAGTTGGAGATGTACGAGGCAAACCAGTGGGTGTGCGTGGGCCAGTGGTCGTACGTGGCTCGTCCGCAGAGCGGTACGTCGCAAACGTCGTCGGTGCGCTGCCTGTGCCCGAGTGACTACGCTGTGCGCGTCGTGGGGAGTCCGCACGGCGCATTCGCTAGCGCGCAAGCCACCGCATAAGCACCAGGTCGTCGCGCACGATGGCGGTCAGGAGTCCGAGGTACACGAGGTGTGGAAGTCGCAGCGCGCGATGCCAGGCCCAGTGCAGGTGCCACGTCCACGAGACGGCGCAGCAGGTGGCGTAAATGACGGCGGCGGTTTTGCGAAGCGTTTCAGTGTCTCGCAGGAGCCAGCGCGCGGCGAGGTGCAAATTGACGACGTAGGCGGCGGCGCTCGCGACGGTGTAGACGAGCATGGCCTGTCCCACGTCCGATGTCTGAAAATCGATGGCCATGGCCGCCACCACGAGACATATGGTGACGCAATGGTGTATGCGGGTCGTTGTGGGCAGCCTGGGTACGCACGCGAGTCCGACGGCGTCGTTGGATACGTAGAGCATGCCGAAGCGGCGAATGCGGGCCGAGTGCCAGCGTCCGTCGCGCGCAATGGGCACGAGCACGAGCGGCACGGCGACGGCCAGCAGTACGGCTAGATACATGGCTTTAATTATATTTTTAACCACGTATTTTTGTTTATGGGGTTTGAGTGTCGCGTACGCGCGCGCGTGAACGCGCAGACGCGCGTCTAGGAGCGTGTAGGCGCCCCGCACGGCACCACAAGAGAGGAGTCCAATAAGGAGTGCGTCCCAGTCCATATTGGCGTGGGGGGTGGTGCTTTAATAGTCACTCGTCTTGGTCGGGTGGGTAGGTCACGATGACAAACGCGTCGAGATTGACGGGCGACGTTTGCGTCGCCCGCTCGTCGGAGGCGTCTTCGGTCTGCGTCGTCGCGTCCCTGCGCGCCGTGCGCAAGAAGCTGGGTAGAAATATGGGCATGTTGTGACGAAAGGTGCCGACAAAGGGCATGTTTGCGGGCAGCAGAAATGTGTTGGGATTTTCGTGGATGCGGTCGGGTCCGGCGGTGGGATACTGAAAAGTGCCAATGTATGGACTGTTTACATAGGTGGGTACACGTTTGTCCATGTGAAAAGAAAATATTTTTACCTTTATAGTTGCGTTGGGCCGATAACGGTCTCTGTGAGCGCGTCGGGGTCGATGTATTTTTGCAGAGCGGCGTTGACCTGGTCGAGCGTGAGGGCTCGCACCTTTTGCGTGTACGCGTGGTAGGAAGCCTCTGGGTCGCGCTCGTCGAGGATGGCTTTGAGTATGGTGGTGTGGAGGGCGTCGATTTCCTCCGAGCCAATCAACTGCTGGCCCACCAGGCACTGCTGGGCGTCGCTGAATTCGTCGGCCGTAATGCCGTGCGCGTGCCATTCGCGAATCAGCTGGCGCGTGCAGGCGAGGCCCTCGCGCACAGATACGGGCGAAAACGTGCCCTGGACACATAGAATGTGGTCTGTCTGGGCGCTGACGGTCTGCAGCATGGCGTACAGGCCGTAGGTTCCGAGGCCCTTTTGTTCGCGCACCGTGTGCATGAGACGTCCTGTCATGCCGCCTCCGAGTACGTGAATGGCGCACTGGAGTGCCACGGCGTCGTCCGAGTGGTGTGGTACGCGCACCGTCTGGCCAATGGCCACGTTGAACGACCCGTATCCGCGCAGCACTTTGTGTGTGGTCGACGCCGTGCGCGGCCGTGCTTTCCAGGAGAGCTGGGCGGCGACGGGTCGCTTGGGGGAAGTGGTCAGCACGTTGGCCAGCGCCTTGGCCTTTTCCATGGTGGGTGACACGATGGTCACGTATCCGCACGCCGGACGTATCCATTTTGCGTGAAACGCGCGCATGTCGCGTTCGGTGAGGTGCCGAATGCGCTGGATGCGCGTTTCGATGGGCTCGTCGTAGGTGGTGTGCGTGAAGAGTCGCTGGATAAAGTGTTTTTTGAGTTGGTACTCTTGGTCGTTGTGTTTGGAGCGCAGTTCTTCGATGATGTGTTTTTTCTGCAGTTTGACAAAGTCTTTGGCAAAGGTGGGTTTGAGCCACTCGCCGTGGAACATGAGATGGGCGGCTTCCTCCAGGGTCTGCGTGGCATCGGGCATGGCCATTGTGAGATGAATGTACTCGTGGTCGTGCGTGAACGAACGCTCCGAGTGCATCGACATGAGCGTCGACGTCGGCGTGGCGTGCAGCGCGCAGCCATTGCCCATGTTGGACACAAACAGGGAGGCGATGTCATGTTGGGCGGGAGAGAATCTGGCGCTCACGACGGCGCGCAAGTATTTGGCCCGGGGCACGTGCACGACGTTGGTCGTCGGCTGTACGTTGTGCACCGACCACGCGGATGCGGCAGGTGGAGTCGTCGCGAAATGGTCCGGCGACTGCTGCGTGCAGCGGCTCACCAGAGGCGTTCCTGCGGCCGGCGCGGGAGCTTGCTGGCGCTCAAACGGAATGAGATGTGTGACGGTCAGATTGTCGCGCACAAAGACGCGCAACGCCGTGGCGCGAATGTCGTTCGGGGTGAGGCTGTCGAGAGCCGCGTGGCGCTTGTCATAGTCGCGCCAGTCGCCAATGCTCGCGGAGCGTCCCAGTTCGTTCATCAGGTCGGTGACCGACTCAGTGTTGCGAGCCCATCGGTCGCGCAGCGCCGTCTTGACGACGTCCAACTGGCTGGTCGTCACTTGCTGGCGCCCGAAAGACTGTAACGTTTTGAACATGGCGTTTTGCACGTCTCCCCGAATCGACGGCGACGTTTTTCCAAACGTGCCGTTAAAAAAGACCAGGTAGTCGTTGCGCTGGCGCGGCGTGTACATGCCGACGTCGTGCAACAGTCCCTGTTTCAGCAGCGGTTCGGCGCGACCCTGCTCGTTGTGCCATGTTAGCATGTCAATGCACTGCAGCGCAATCGACTCTTTGGTCGACCCACTCGGCTGATGAAAGGCCATGCAAATCATACCACACGGAGCCTGGGTACGTAATTCTACCATGCGCATGCCGAGTTGGCGTGCTGGTTTGGCCAACTCGGCTTGGGCCTTTGGCACGTGGGGCATGCTGCCAAAGTGTTCGTGCACCTGGTCGCGCACCGCATTGGGGTCGAAAGAGCCGCAAAATATCAGCGTCGTGTTGGACGCCGTGTAAAACTTGCGACGAAAGCGCCCCATGTCTTCGGCCCACGTGTTTTTCACGTCCGCACCGCTGCCAATCGTGCTGTGGTGGTAACCGCCCTCCAACACGGCTACGGACGACGTCGTGTGAAACATGAGGTTTTCGGCCCGCTGGCCGCGCTCCATCTCGTTGAGCACGGCGTGGCGCTCAATCGGGACCTTGTCGGCGGGCACGGAGGTCTGCTTGAAGCGGCTGGCGTCGATTTCGATGGTGGACGCCGTCTGTTCGGGCAGATGTACGACAAAAAATCGTGTCGAGTCCATGTTGGTTTCGGCATTGATTTGGTCACCTTTGGCGGCCAGCTTCCATATTTTGCCGTCTTGAATGCGAAAGGACATGTGTTCGATAAAGTGTGCGGCGCCCGTCGGCACGCAGGCGTCCTCGTCTTTGGAACCGGCGTGAACGACGCGCATGTAGGCGCACACTTGCGAATCGGCGACAGGACACATCAATAGCGTGAGTCCGTTGTCCTTGTGCGTGTACGAGTAGACGGGCTGTCCACCCACGGTGATACTATCTCCAGGAATCCAAGTCATTGTTGGTATCTTCCGTGTGGGCTTATATAATGCAAAACCATTGCGGTCAAATGTACCTCTTTCTGGGGGTGCTCGCCATCCTGCTGGTGGTGTTTGTGATGTGGCCGGTGGACGAGCGTGTCGTTCTCATGGATGACATTCGCACTCGAAAGTTGCGCACGGTGCGTTGGACACTCAAGGGTCGCACCGAGGTCTTGACGTTTCTTCCAAGCACCGAGGTGCGAATACCGCGCGACGGTCGGAACCATCGCCACATGATACTCTTGCGGCATTTTACAATGGGTACAAAAAAAATAAAAAGCGACATGTACGATATTCGAAATTTTCATGGACACGTGTACCTAAAAAGATAGTGACGGTGTTCTACTGAACCCATCCTCGTCGTCGGCCTCGTCGTCGGCCTCGTCGGCGGCCTCGTCGGCGGCCTCGTCGTCAGTGGCCCTGACCTTTGTGTATACGGGCCGAAAGGCACTGGAGCAACAGGTCCACGAGCACAGACAAATCAAAAAGACGAGCGCGCCAATCGTGGCACCCACGTAGGCCATGTCCAGTCCCCCGGGGCAAGTACAGTCGTACTGGCTCTCGCAATCGGTCGTGCTGTTGTCGGAGCTGCAGCATTTCGAGGCTGTTTCGTCGTCTTCGCACCACTGGGCCGCGGCCGACCCCGCGGCAAGAGACAGTAGAAGGAGCGTCCGCGACTGTACCATAGTGTCCAACACGGGTGCCGTTTATATACCGTAACCTTCGAGAATGCGAAGTACTTTTGCCTCCTGCGACGCGGCCACGCGAACCTGACAGCCGCCGGGTACTTTTTGCACGCCTAGGGACGGGAATTGTGGTTTCAAGAGGCGGTACAGCTGTATACAGTCGGCGTCTTTGCGCTCAAATTCGGTGGTGAGCTCAATCCAGCGCGGTGTTTGTCCGATGCCGTCTTTGACGTAAGGCATGGTTTGTGTTTCGGCGCGCGATGTATATACGTCGATTTTTTTTTTCAGCCGAGAGGCCAAAAGTTCTTTCGCGAATAGAGATTTTTTCTTTCGCCGATAGAAAAGTTCGGCCGCCGTGAGATTTTTTTTTTCAGCCAGAGGTCAAAAGTTCTTTCGCCGATAGAGAACCTACGGTTCGAAAAGTTCAGCCCTCGCGAGATTTTTTTTTTCAGCCGAGAGGCCAAAAGTTCTTTCGCCGATAGCTATCGCGGAAAGAAAAGTTGAGCCGTCGCCAGATTTTTTTTTTCAGCCAGAGGTCAAAAGTTCTTTCGCCGATAGCGCTATCGCCGATAGAAAAGTTCAGCCCTCGCGAGATTTTTTTTTTCAGCCGAGAGGCCAAAAGTTCTTTCGCGAATAGAAATATTTTCTTTCGCCGATAGAAAAGTTCGACCACTGTGAGATTTTTTTTTTCAGCCGATGACATATGTTGTTCATTTACATTGTTCATTACACATATGGCCGTACTTAAATGGCACCGGCGTAAGATAATATGGAGACATTGCAAACTGAGAATACAAAACTAAAGGACCAATTGAAAGTGTTGCGCCAAAAAAACAAGGCACTGCGCAAAGAAAACAAAGTGTTGCTGGAAAAGGTGACCAAATACCCCTGTTGCACGCACATTCACAAAAGAAAATATTCGCTCGAACCACCCCTCAACCCGCCGAGGCACGACTTGCCCGACGAAGGTGGCCCAGAACACGCGTATTGTCAAAATTGTGACAATATGCAGCCTATGTATTTCGGCGAGATTACGAATACAGAGATGCAAACCAGATGTGTATGGATATGTACCAAGTGTTGCGATGTGGACGGTCCGTGTTCGTTTGGCCCAGAGTTCAAAATATTATGCGAGCTCTGCATAGTGAAACGGAAAAAAGTCAAAGAAAAAAACGAATCAAGAAAAAGAAAACGAGAGAACAACGAGTGGTCGAGAATACAGAGGCAAAACGAAGAACACAACAGAAGACTATTACTATGCTAAAAATCTATTTTCGATAGAAACCATGAATTTATTTCTACTAGCTGCATGCGCCATAGAGGCCGCTACCATGCACTGTGACAAGCACTGCATAAAAATGATTCTAGAGACCACACAACTGCTCTACACGGCATGGTGGTTCGGACGCGACCAGGTAGACTGGGCCGATTGCCCGTATGCGCCCTACAGGGCCACGCATCGCAACCACCCTTCGGCCATCTGGGTGCGTCTTCACCCCAGCCACTACCAATGGGCCCTGCGTCTCGGGCTCGCCTTGTGCGAAGAGTACACGCGCCGCTACAAAAAGCAGCACAAGTGTTTCGCGCATCTGCAGCGGCTCAAAGTCATGGGATACCCGCCGCACGTGGGCCAGGAAACGTTTAAAGCCCACAAACTCAAAATTGCGCGCGCCGGTTGTCCGAAAGGTTGCGACGAGTTTTATTGCGCCATCAACGATGAGATTTTTCCATACTGCGCTACCTATACCGATGGCCAACTCAACGCCGTCGAGACGTACCGAAAGTACTACGCAACAAAGACGTGGGCCCTCAAATGGAACCGTGGGGCCGAAGCGCCTCCGGCATGGTACCTGGAAGCTTTCCAGCAGAAAGAATTAATGGACAATCTATGGGTGTAATTTTGCCCACACAACCAAGCGTCCACTGGCGCTGATAGGCCTTTTGGTGTTTTTCCAATTTTAAAGACCACATATACAATTCATAATAATGTATGCACTCCTTTTTTACTTTAAATCTACGCTCATAACGTGGTTTCCATACGGCATTTGTACGCGAAAGACGCGCCATGTGGCGGTCGGGTGCAAACTCGCCTTCTAGAAACGACAGAACGTGAATGACAACATCGTCGGGCAACTGCATTTTCTCAGGCCTTGCGCGAGGGATATACGGAAAATGACTGAATGGCGTACATGCCAGCAATGTCGGCCGGGGGTTTCTTTTGAGGTGCGGGCGACTTTGGAAGTGGCGGGCACGAGCCGCAATGGTCGTGGCTGGCCAGTTCGGCCTTGCGTGCGGCAACGCGGGGGTTGGACGTTCTTGTCCACCGGCCCAGGCGAATGGGCGACGGCGCGTGTTTAAAAAGACGAAACATGTTTGAATGTACTAACGCCGGGTCCTTTTATAGGGGAGAACAAGATTACCTTAATCGACCACGAAAGTGGCGGACTTTTGGACAAACAACCCCAATGAACACCGTCTACCTCGTGTATGTGTACTGTATTGTACAGATGTTTCACGCCCTCGCACTCAGCTTCTGGCCCCGATATCAACGCTTCATCTACAAGATACACCGTTAGACTATTTAGGCTCGTCTAGACTCTTTACAAATGCGCTGGTACCATGTAATCGTGATCGCCGCCGTAACGTTTTGCTGGATATGGGCGCTGCCGCTCTTGTTTGTCGGGGCGTTGTTCAGCGTACCAGCTTGCGTCGCGGCGCTGCCCGCCTGTTTCCTGATTTCCATCATGTGCCAGTGGCGTCTCCATGACCAGCGCGTCACGTCGAGTTGGTTGCGTCAAATGGCCGCTGTCGTGCCTTGGCACGCGTGGTTTCCATGCAACGTGCTCGAGATTCCCAAAGAGCCTTGCATCATTGCCGTTCACCCGCACGGCGTCCTCTGCTGCGCCGCGGTCGTCGGCATTCACCTTGTCCAGGGGTCCCAAACAGTGTTTTGCGTCGCCCCGGTTCTCTTTTACGTGCCCGTCTTTGGATGGTTTGCACGGCTGATGGGGTGCATTCCCGCGACCTGGGACGCCATGAGAAGCGCTTTGGACGCTGGGTACCCGTTAATTGTGGTGCCGGGCGGCGTCCCGGAGCTCGTCTTGGCCGAATGTCGCGACGACAAGCGTTTTTTCCTCGAGAAACGCTTTGGCTTTGTCAAGTTGGCCATGGTAACGCGCGTGCCGCTTTTTCCGGTGTGGGCCCGTGGTGAAACCGCGACGTATCGTTTGGTGCGGGGGCCATGGCTGGAGCAGCGCGTCTGGCTATCTTGGAAGCTGAACATACCTTTTGTACTGCCATGGTTTCGCGGCTGGTACAATTTGTGGATACCGAGACGCGTGCCGCTCGAACTGACACACGGCACGTTTTTAAGGACAGACGCAGAGTGTACGCGTTCGTCACTGGTCGACTTTAAGCAAAAGTACGCGACCGAACTGCGCCGTCTCATTACTTAAAGCGCTCGCGCTTGGGGTAAATGTCCGTCGAAAAAGCATGGTCTGTTTACGAACGCGCCGTGGCCAAAAAGGCCGACACCAAGACACTCGTAGACGAAATGTTACGTCTTGTCTTGTGCATCTGCCCCATTCCTCCCGTCACGTACCCACTGGACGAACAGTGGTCCGTGGTGGCTCTGTGCACGCGTACATGCGGCGTACTTCACATACTCGACGACCGTCCGAGTCTCGACGATTGCGTGCCACGCGCAGATGCGGCATGGGAAAAGCACCTCGGCCAAGCATGGGCGCGCCAAGTCGACCTGTTTCATCCAGAGTTTGACACGGTGACTAAAACCGCGTTTTTGAAAGACTTGCTGGGCCAAACAATCCAGCGCGGCGAATCACGTGCACGTGCGCTTTCATCTCGTTCATTTCGCGCATCTCCTCGGGCGTCAGCGTCGCGCGCGACTCCAAAGAACGCAGGTGAGTGACAGATTTGGCCAGAGCGCGCAGGGGGTGTTTGTGGTCGGAACGGCGTCGATTGTAGACATATGCCGTCCCCGCCAAATCCGACACGAGTGCCATTCCAAGAATGCCAAAATTATTATTGGTGATAAGTAATATGTTTACAATGTGAATCAAGACAGACACGGCACGGTAGCCAACAATCACACACACGCGGCGCGAAGCCGCGGATGACTCAGACATGGCCTCGCGGTGCAATTGGGCCGACACCGTGCCAATGTAGTGTTTAAAGGCGTTCAATATGCCATAAAATATAATCACGAGTACATAGACGATAGCAGACGTACAACGCCACCCCAACAGTAACGTGTCCGTAGATACAAAGGCGTCGCCGACAGGTGTACACTGGTCCATGTTTTTAAAAAAATAAATACATTTTTATAGTTCATTGTATGAGCTTAGATACGAGTCCCGTGGTCGCATGACGTTCCATGCCTTTGAGTGTGACGACGCCTTTGGCGCTGTGCATTTGCAAAATGTCTGTGCGCACGCGCTGTGACCCAAAATACGGATGGGCGGCGACCGGGTCGTCCGCAATGCCGTGACCCAGCACGATGCAGTCGACCTGCTCGATGTTGACACGCGTCGAGTCGCCTTTGAGAAGGAGACTGTATACGGCGGTGCAGTCTGGTCGCGTGAGGGCCGGCGCGACATCGACGGGAAATTGCCACTGACCTTTGACGTGGACTGGGTGGTAGGGCGTCGCTTCGAGACCGTCGGGAAACACGTGAAGCTCTGGCGCCTCGACCGGTGTCTTGACCACGCGCAAGACCTCGTCCTCGCCTTTTTCCGTCCAGACTTTGTCACCTTGGATTAAGTCGCAAAGACGTCGTGTGACACCTTTGGGCATGAGCACGTGACAGTGGCCAGCGAAACACGGTCCCGCCGCGTTGTTGTACGTCGACATGTCCACGGGAGACGACGGCGCACTGTGGTAGCTGTCGTATTCCCTAGAGACATATCCCGACGGTCGCGGCGCCGGCAGCTTGTTAAAGCAGTCGTCGAGCATGTCGCGAATGTGCTGAAACTGACGACCACCGTACTCTTGCATTTTCGGGTCCTTGAAATTCGTGCAGTACTGGCCAAAGTGTGCCGGAGCAATCGAGCGCAGATAGTGACGCCCCCAGCGCTCGTACTGGCCCGGTTGAATGGCCAGACGCACTTGGTCGCCCACCTCTTTCATGACATTGCTGTCGCCGCACGAAAAACGACTGCGTAGCTGTTCGGCCGTGTCAAAATCCCGCTGTTCGCACTTTTCCAACAGTGACGCGACGAGTTCGCCAAACGAGACGCGCGGCATCTCGGCAGACAACTGCTCCGCGGCGCCTACGGCAGACAGAGCTTCGCGATGTTCGCCAGATGCAATGTGGCGATACGTCAACGTGGCATTCGCCGGGGCTGAAACTTGGAGCACAATATCTCGCGACTGACCGCGCATGACGTTTCCCACGTCAATACTGTACCCCCACGACGCCTTGGTCACCGCAAGATTGCCACGGGCGCGCACCTCCCCGGACGTCTCGAGCCGAATGACGGCGTTTTCGGCCATGGTCGTCATGGTGCGCGCCGCGGCATTAATAAAACCGGTGCCGACCATGCCGCTGTCTGGAATGAACGTGTACGACCCGTTGCGCGCCATCGAAGCCAGTAGGTCGGACTGTAAACGATACCCAAAACCAAACATGTTGAGCGAGCAGGCCAAGTCCGGACGACCGTCAAAGTAGCGGTCCAACATATTGGTATGGCCTCGCGGTGGTACGATGTTGGGCACGCCGTCCGTGAGGACATAGACCGCCTGGAAGCGCCCAGGCGTCGGCTTCAACAGGTCGAGGGCAGTTTTGCACCCGTCCCAAAGGTTGGTCGAGCCGGAAGAATCCATACTGGCCAGTTTGACGTTGAACAGGCCTTTGTTGGACTCGGTGGCTTGTTTCAAATCAAACACGACTGAAGCGGTGGAAGACCAGTCTACGAGCGCAAAGCGGTCCTGTGGGCTGAGCCCTTGGACGACCGTGCGAACACCGTGGCGGAAAATGTCGAGGAGCGTTAGCCCGTCCGACTCGACGCCCTCTTTGGCCGATTCACCGGTCGACCCGGACGTATCGACGGCAAAGACGATGTCGACGGCGGTCTGCTTTGTCGTATCCGGGGGCACGATGCGAATCAGGCACGAGCCGTCCTCGCTGTAGGTCACCGTTAGACCCAAGCTGTCCGCGTCGTCGTCCACCTCGACCTCCATTTTTTGGCTCGGGGCCATCTGTTCCACCATCTCGCGCACGTTGCGATTAGGACGAAGCTCGTCCTTGGTCATGGGGCGGCGCGTCAGTGGAGACAGGCCGTTCATATCGATGGCGCGCTCGATGGCGCTGCGCTCCCAGGTGTTTCCATCGTTGTCCACCACTGGGTCTACGAACATTTGAAGTGTCAAAGGGCATGTGAGTGAAGCCATCGTTTTGGATGTTTGATGAGGTCGCAACTGGTTTTCTCTGAAATTATTCAAAGAATATGTGTAGATTTAAAATATTATTATATGATTACTCTCGCATGGTAGATGTAGCAATTATTCCTGAAAAAAAAAGCTGGCGGCGGCTGAACTTTTCTATTCGCGAAAGAGATTTTTTCTATTCGCGAAAGAACTTTTGACCTCCGGCTGAAAAAAAAAAGCTGGCGGCGGCTGAACTTTTCTATTCGCGAAAGAGATTTTTTCTATTCGCGAAAGAACTTTTGACCTCCGGCTGAAAAAAAAAAGCTGGCGGCGCCACCGTGAAAAAATACACGTATATAAGGTCACACATGTACACCTTAAATGCTTGTTGTATATCATAAAAAGCCCGACAATGTCGAAATTCAAAAGGCAAACGCCATCCTCGAAAGGGCGGAGAGACGCGCGGAACAGGCCAAAGACGACCTTGACGCGGCCCAGAAGCGCCAGGAAAAGACTACGGCGCTACTTGTGGGCCAAAAGGCCGTATCTTGGGAAAGGGTCACTGCGTGGATGCCGGATGACGCATTGAGTCCACTTAAAATGGTGTTGGAAAGCACCCCGTTGCGCCAGGTCGACAGGGACCCAGCAAAGGTCTCTATTCTGAAAACCCGCTACTTTAACGTGGCCCTGCCGGAATCGGTCATTCCATGCAATCAAATGTACAGTGGGCGTTGTTGGATGTTTGCTGGACTCAATATTATGCGACGTCTTCTGATACGAAAGCACAAATTGAAACCCAATTTCGAGCTGAGCCAGTCGTACTTGTTTTTTTGGCACTATTTCGAACAGTACAACGACATGCTGAATCTCTTCTACTACGAAAAGGACATGTCCGTCGTCGAACGCCTCGAGTACCTGGAGAAGCCCCTGCATGACGGCGGTAACTGGATAACATTTCGCAGACTGGCGCACAAGTATGGCGTTGTGCCCAAAAAAGCGTACCGAGAATCCTGGCCGTCCAGCCACTCATCCGAGATGAACACCGTCTTGTGTAACCTGCTCAGAAACGACATAAAAGACTGTTCTACCATGGACGACGAACAGGCATTCCACGCATTCAGAGACGGACGTCTGCAGAATGTGATGCGCGTCCTGTGCCTGTGCATGGGGAGACCGCCGGTAAACGGCTTTAAATGCGCAGCGGATACAATGCTGAAAAAACATCTTGTTATCAAGGGAACCCCCCACACGCTATTTAACATGCTGGACGCGGCCGTCTGCATCGACCACCACATTCAGTTGATTGATGACCCTCGCCATCCTCCGGGCTGGAGTACGACGCAACACCAAAGTCTGCAGACAATACCCGAGTTGTCTTACAACGTCCACGACATGGATAAGATGGCAGCCGCTGTCCTACTGTCCATACGTAACGGCGTTGGCGTATGGTTTGCGTGCAACATGAACGAGGGCGTTTCGCAGCACTTGCAAGGCATGGCGGATGGCCTGTATCGCCCAGATAAGTTCATACCGGGCTCTGGAAACCCGCTGAAAATGAGCAAACTCGAGCGCATGCACTGGGGTCGCGCGCGCTGCAATCACGCGATGCTTCTGGTCGGTGTCGAGGTGTCCAAGGACGGCGTTCCGCTTTCCTTTAACATTGAAAACAGCTGGGGTGGCACGGGGCCTGGAAGGGGTTTTTACAAAATGACTGCAGCGTGGTTCCGGGAACATGTCTATACGGTCGTTGTACACCGGGATTTCGTCGCAGGGGTCGGTATCGAGACCCACCCTGTTCCGGAAAACCCAACAGAGTATCCATATTATGATTTTTTCGGTTAAGTTTTTTTTTCTACACAAATGTACGGTATTGTGCGCTTTCCGCGCCAGCAAACGTGGGCACTTTCCACGCGTCAAGTTGTTCTAAGCACGCGTCTATGTAGGCGTACCAGTTCCATCTTCCTTCCTGCACGAATTGTGGGTATTTTTGCACATATGCCTCCGTGCTGAGTCTTCCAAACATGCCACAATCTGCAACGGGGGCGTTCCGCGGCGGACGAACAATAGGTACGACCACGCCTCCCATGTGACTCGCCAGCGGCGCAACGCTCTTGATTTCCTTCTGACTGTCGTCTAAAAACACGAACCATTTGTTCTGGTCCAATATGTACGCGTATTTTGTATCTTTCGCGTCGTGCACGGAATAAATGTCCGGCGTTGGAATGTCGAACTGTGTGCATATTTTTCGCACGTTCGAGGCCGAGTTTGCCGTCAGAATGGTGATGCGGTCTTGGTACCTCGCCAGAAGGGGTTTCAACAGGCCCTGCATGTAGGCGGCGACATATTCCACGTCGGTGGCCTGTTTGGTTTCGTCCGGGCCGCTGTCGTACGTCGATTTGAGCACGTTCACCACTGCCTCTGGCGAGGCGTCTTGACCGGCATTAAATGAGAAACACGCGGCGGTCAAATCCCAATCCAGGTAGATGTGAGCCATTGTCAGTACTGTTGATGTGTTGCTTTATACTGTACTTTGGTGTATAAGTAATAGAATATGTGTCACGAATGATGGGCGAAAACGACGCACTTTTACGACTTCAGTATCTGGGATGGCATTTGTGCGGCCGGCGTTTTCACGTGCAAGGCTGGTGGCATTGTGCTCTAATGTTTCGCAAAGACTATCGTCTTTTAATTATAGAGGGGTGTCTGGAAGATGCGGAAATATCTGCAGATTTGCTCGGGCCCTTGTTCCCCGACTTTCGTCTATTTTACTGTTACCACACGATACGTCACTTGCGCGGTATCCATCTGTGGCGCGCCTCGAGTTCGATGGAAACCATTTGCATTTGATAGTATAAAGGCTTTGCCTGTAACATAAATACATGAACAAACGATTATACTGTAGTTGCGTATATGCATGTTTGTTGTTGGGCTTGGTGTGGCGGCGCGCGTGTCTGGCCTATGTTACAGCAGCGTGGCTAGTACAGTTGTGCAGCGCGTGTTTGGTGTGGCTTCACATGCAGCGGCCGTCGTACGCTGCCATTGACGCCCGCTACATGCGCAAGTACTATCACGACTGCGGCGTGACGATTCTTAAACCATTGCACGGCGCCATACCGCGACTCGAGGAGACTCTCGAAACTTATTTTCAATTAAAGTGGCCACGGTTTGAACTTATTTTTTGCGTGGCAGACGCCAACGACGACGCCGTGGACGTGGTACGGCGCCTGGCCAACAAGTATCCGCGCGTGGTGCAAAAGGTGTCGGTGGGAAACGCCGACTACATCAACCCGAAATTGGCCAATTTGCAATCGGGATATGAGGCGGCGAAATACGACATGGTTTGGATGACGGACGCCAACGTGATTGCGTCGGACGGTGCGCTGCAAGACATGGTCGACAAATGCGTCGGTGGCTCTCCGTTGGTGCACCAGGTGCCGTGGGGCATTTCTGGTCCAAACATCACGGCCGATTTCGGCACGTTGTTTCACGGTTCGGTGCTCGAGCGGTGGTTTTTCGCAACGTCGCACGCGCGTCCCTACGTCTTTCTGAACCACTTGGTGTGCACATGTTTGACGGGGATGAGCGTTCTCCTTGACAAAAGTCATCTCGATGACCTGGGAGGTCTGTCCGTATTTGCGTCTCACATCAACGAAGACGCCAAAATTGGGTTTGCGTTCGACCAACGAGGGTGGCACACGTCATTGTCCAAGCACCCGGCGCTGCAAAACCTCGACGTCTTTGATTTTGACAGCTACGTACAGCGTCGCATCCGCTGGATGCGTTTGCGGCACAATTGCGCCGACACGTTTGTATTTATTCCACTCGAACTGCTCATTGACAGCCATTTATTTACACTACTAGCGTGGACGTCGCTGCATCTTTTGCACGGGTTTGGTCGCACGTGGCTTGTGGCGCACGTCGCGGCGTGGCTGTTGGTCGACGCGCTCGTGTTTTGCATGATGGACCGTGCGATTAGTTTACCGTCGGCATGGCAAGACCGCGGGAGCACCGCCTACTTTTTTGATTGGGGCCACGTGTCAGACAAGCCGCGTGGTGTGTTGTTTTTCTGTCTAAATTTGGCACAACACTACGTCATGTGGGTCGTGCGCGAATTGGTGGGCGTCTATGTTCGCGTGTTTGCCCTGGTGAATGCGGACACTGTGGAATGGCGCGGCACAGTACTATCCACAAAAACAGAATGAAGATATAAAAGCTTCTATAAAAAAAGAAATGCCCGAAGTTATTGTCACAGGAGTGCTCGTCAACGAGCCTAATATTAAACTACTACAGTGGATTCGATTTACAATCGTATGTTATCTCACTTACTATGCCTACGTCGCCATAGATTACTCTTTGGACACGTCTGCGAGCGCGTGGGACGTCGTCATTATCATGCTTTTGATGTATCTTTGTGCGTTTCGTTTACCCACTTATGGCATCACTGCCGCATCGACCTCCAACGAGAGGGCGCTGTCGGTGTTTTCGTGCGCGCAAATGACGCTAGCCGTTTGGAACGTGCTCCAGCTCGTCCTGATGTGGAGCGTACTGAACGAAATTATCAAGGCCTGCCGCGAATGTCATGACGAGGCACCGTGCGTCCTCGAGAACACGTACCAAAACATTACTTTGAGCAAAGAAGATTGCGACACGCCACTTCCCACGACAAAGCAGGCCGCTACGACTGTTTTATTATCGTTGGCGGCTTTTGCCAGCGTGGGTGCGTCGATTCACGCGCGAAAGACGAAAAACGCCAAGGTGGTGACGGTCATGGGCGCGATAGACGTGCCGGACGTTCCGACGGCTACTGGTACGGCCGGCGTGCGGGTCGAGGTGGTCTAACGTGTCGCGACGATTTTTCCCACGCCCTTGGAACGCGACTCGCGAAACACAAAGTGGTCTCCCGGCAGCACATATACGGGCGTGTCAAAACGCAGCGTAACTTTGGCGTAGTCGCCCGAGCGGATGACGTCCTTGTTCATGTGCACAAGTTCGGCCGATTTTTTCAGCGTACGGCAGTGCATCACGGGGCGGTAGCCGACCTTGATGGTCGTGGCGTGGTGCAGCACAAAGATGCGCGCATCAACTTCGCGCACGGCGACCGTCTTTGGGTCCGATGTGAGTACCATGCCTTTTGTCAGGTGTTTTCGCTTGACATCTTTGTGCACGATGGCCAACGTGCCGTACTGACCGGCCTCGATGTGGCCACTGTCCGTGTCTTCCGTGAAAATGGATTTGACGCGAACTTTTTTGTATTGGCCCTGCTTGAACGGACCCAGAAACGCCCACGTATTGCACGGCATGCGTCCCTGGACGCACACGCCGCCCACGACGACACCGACGCCCCTTACGTGAAAAATAGACTCGAGCTGCACGGCACAGGGCGTGTTGACGTCGTAGGTGCGCCACACGGGCAGTTTTTCAAACAGTGAGTGAAACACGTCCATGCCGGTGCGCGTGACGCAGGAAAGGGACACGACAGGCACGATGGCGCGCGAGACGCAGCTGGAGACCATGTTTTCAGAGATGGAGGTGCCGTGTACCTTGTAGTGGCGCCGTTGGTGTTTTTTGCACAGCTGGGCCACGGCGGAAAGGGTATCTTTCAAGATATCTTTGGGCGTCAAGTCGATTTTGGTCACGACGACGACAATGGGTAGGTGCAGGCAGGCGGCACAGCGAAAGTGCTCGTTGGTAATCGACGTCACGCCGCGGTTTCCGGCCACCACAATAAAGACATAGTCCGTCATCAAGCCCACGAGGCCGGAAATGGTCGTCTTAAAGTACTTTTCGTGCCCCGGGAGGTCACCGGCGACGACGTGGCGCGTGCCGATGCGTCCTTCGCGAATGGTAATGGTCGACGTGCGTCCCGATTCTTTTTCGTGTGGGTGTTGGAAAATAGTGGCGCGCGCCGCGCCGCGTCCATCGTCGGTTTCACCGAACAAACAAGCCGTCAATGTCGATTTTCCAGCGTCGACGTTGCCGCCCATGGCGATGCGAAGAGACATTCTTTCAAACAAATTGTACAGTGTAAATAGTCTTCATGTAAAAACAAACATCCATTTTTTTTCGCGGAAATACAGTATAAATATATAATGTTGGCTTTATCCCGTGCATGTGTTTCACTGACCCCCTTTCTCGCCATTTACAGGTATCGCAGGTAAGTACAGCCGACTTAGCCCAGTCGGCACTTTTCCTCGCTAGTCTAGGTGATTCGGATACCCAAGAGATGTGGGTTCGAGTTTTTCCAACTGGATTATGCAACACTTATGCTCGCATAAATATGCATTCGGTGTGAAAGAGGCAAGAACCAGCACATGTGTTTCACTGACCCCCGTTTCTCCCATTTACAGGTATCGCAGGTAAGTACAGCCGACTTAGCTCAGTCGGCAGAGCGATAGCCTTTTAAGCTATTGGCCGTGGGTTCGATCCCCACAGTCGGCACATTTTTTCCTCGTTAGTCTAGGTGGCTAGGATACTTGGTTTTCACCCAAGAGACGCGGGTTCGAGTCCCGCACGAGGAATTTCAGTCCTATAGTGTAGTGGTTAGCACATCGGTAGTTCCCACCGAAATCGGAGGTTCGATTCCTCCTAGGACTTGTGGTCGGGACGCTGACCATCGACTCGCACAAAGAAAAAAGCAAAGTCGTTAAAGTAAATGCCACAGACGTGTGGATGTGAAGGATTGCGCAACCTTTGCATATATACCATAGACTGCGTGCGCGCGCGGCGATATCTCCAGCTGGCTTTAATACAAATCCTTGCATTGGGATGGTGCGGGTATGTCTATTGTGTCTAGAGATAAGGCACGCGAATAGAATCCGCTCTGTTAGTGTAGCCGGCTAGCACGTGGGTCTTTGAAACCTGAGTCCTGGGTTCGAATCCCAGACGGAGCATAGGGTATGTTGCCAGTTGCCAGGGGTTGCCAGGGGTTGCCATGTTTGCCAGGGTAAGTCGTCCCGCACGGCGTTAAAAGGCATTTGTTTGTTCTGACTTGTTTTTTGCTCTCCTACTGACACAACAGTGCTTGATATCACGTTAAACTGTCTCCCGCTTGGTTAGCTCAGTTGGCCAGAGCATCCGACTGTTAATCGGGGGGTCGCTGGTTCAATTCCAGCACCGAGCGCCGCCACTTTGCCCGAGTTGGTCCAAGGGGGAGGACTTAAGATCCTTTGGTTGCACACGACCGCACGAGTTCGAATCTCGTAGGTGGCACTTTTTTAGCTCTATACGCGAGTGGTATAGCGGGTGGTCATAAGAACCACTGTACACAGGTTCGAATCCTGTTGGAGCTTTGATCCCGAGCAGGATGTAAAAAGGCTCATTTTTAGCAGCTTAGCTCAGTAGTAGAGCGCCGGTCCATATAACCGGAGGTCACAGGTTCAAGTCCTGTAGCTGCTTTCGGGTGTTCGACTCACCCTGACTCCTTTACAAAAAGACACCTGTCATGCTCCGCAATGAGTCTAAACTACACCGCCACTTTGCCCGAGTTGGTCTAAGGGGGCGGATTCAAGACCCGCTATGTTCGCATGCACGAGTTCGAATCTCGTAGGTGGCATTTTTTTAGTCTATTGGTGTAAAAGCAGCACGCCGGTATTTTAAACCGGGAGAGCGGGGGCGGTACCCGCATAGACTTGGCGCTCCTTTAGCTCAGTTGGCAGAGCATCGGTCGTAAGTGTTCGTTTTGTGCGTCGTTGTCTCCTTACCAACGTTGTCTCACACATTCCCTGTTTATCCACAGTTATGAGCCGAAGGCCACGGGTTCGAGCCCCGTAGGGAGCATTTCCTTTTAGCTCTTTGGTGCAATGGTAGCACGCCGGTACTATATACTCACCGGAAATGCGAGTTCGAATCTCGCAAGAGCTTTTGTCCACCAAGACTTGAAACTGGTGTCTATACGCTGCGGTGTCCGAGCGGTTAAGGAGCCAGACTTGAAATCTGGTGGGATACTCCCGCGCGTGTTCGAATCACGTCCGCAGCGCGTCGTGTTGGCCGAGCGGTTAAGGCGTGAGACTGCTAATTTCATTTCCATAGGAAGCGCAAGTTCGAATCTTGCACACGACGGTCAGTTTGGCCGAGCGGTCTAAGGCGTCACGTTTAGGCCGTGATATCTCCGGATGCGAGGGTTCAAATCCCTCAGCTGACACTCTTTTTTACCCTATTGGCGAAATTGGACAACGCGTCCGCCTTCTAAGCGGAAGATTGCAAGTTCGAGTCTTGCATAGGGTAGCTGAAATGGTCTAGTTGGCTATGACGACTCGTTTACACCGAGTAGGTGGTGGGTTCGATTCCCACTTTCAGTACGCGGCCGCTTGTGTCACACCCCATTTTCCCACCCATTTGAACAAAATGGCGTCGACCAAGTTTGCCCGTTTTTTCGCCGAATTAGCTCAGTGGCAGAGCATCGCACTTGTAATGCGGAGGTCGTGAGTTCAATTCTCACATTCGGCTTTTACGTAGGAATTTAGCGAGAACGTACGGCTTAGCGGACATGAGGAGGTCTTCGTACTTGCAGATGATCTTCAGCTCCTTTTCGAGCAGCACCTTGTCCTTCTTGTAAAAGTCCTTGTTCGCCTTCCTTTTGTTCGCGGTTTCACGCATATCCGTGCGGGGTCTCAGGAAATGCTCGTTCGCCTTGAGCAGACCTTGGGTCAGTCGCTCGACGTGGGCGTCCATGAGCTCGGCGACAGGACAGTCTTCGATGTCTCTGTCGGAGAGGATTCGGCCTTGCATGGCTTCGGTCATGACGTATTGGAGCCTAAGAACTGTGTGGATGATGTGGTGCCATGTTTCGGCGAGGGAGGAGAAGAGACGCTCCAGGCCCTTGACGAATCTGCGGTAGCGCGGATGGAGGGACGCGCGGAACACCCACTCCTTGGTCGGCGTCGTCGACGACGATTTCTTCTTGGCCGCCGTCTTTTGCCTCTTCCTCGCGTCACCGTGTGCTGCCTCTGTGTGCTTGGGGAGCAGCGGCGTGACCGGCTCAGCCGCCGTCCGTCTCGAAGCAATTCGGTCAGCGAACAGGTCCCGGAGCCGGTAGGGCAGGTCTGCGATCCGAGGAGCCGTGTCCACGTTCTTCTTCTTCTTCTTCTCTCCCTTCCTCTTCCTCTTCCTGGTGTTCGTCCCCGGCTCCTCGGCTTCCGTGAAGCGGACGCCGTAATGCTCGAAGAATTTTTCGATGCGGAGAGGGTCGGCGGTGCCCTGGATCTCCTCGTCTGAGAGGAAATGCGCCTCGTTCTTTTTCGGGTTCGCGAGCCACCACTGCTGCGCCGACTCCGTGGAGCTGGACGCCGCGTTCTCGACGCGGTCGGTGCCGTAGGAAGTGCTGTCCACGACGGCTGCGAACCACACCAAAATGTCAATCATCCCTTCAGCACTCATCTTGGGAGAGCAGCCTTTATGGGACAAAGTGGACAAAGAGCCCCCGGCGGTTTTGCGGATGAACATCATCTCGTACGAAAGCCCGAAGCGCACGATAACGTAAGTCCCCTTCTTTCCTGTATGCCTCGCGAGCTCTATTCCCTCTGTCTCGCCAAGTTTGTGCACCTC
>Ga0255779_1001529_pt1 | contig 26184 bp, 19 predicted proteins | sample 011ome_21_FD_179977 | JGI IMG/M metagenome (GOLD analysis project Ga0255779, IMG submission 179977) | Coastal salt marsh microbial communities from the Groves Creek Marsh, Skidaway Island, Georgia - 011508AT metaG (version 2) | ecosystem: Environmental > Aquatic > Marine > Intertidal zone > Salt...
AGTATGCGCTAGAATCTTGACCAGATCTATCCTGAACCAGTGTACCCCCTAGGACTGTGCCATGGTTTCCATTATTACTCCAGTCTAAAGTATTACCTTCAAAAGGCCACCATCCAAGCAGACCATTGGACGGTACATAGCTAGGCACCTGGGCGGTGCTAGATAAACTGAAACATAGGCCTAGGATAAAGAATAGCTTTCTCATTGGTCAATTGATTTGATCGAAGAAAGATAAAAAAAATTCGTTATGTAATTGGTTACCTACAATCCAAACCTTAAATAGTTAAAGCCCGTAAGATTAGTTGACTTCAAGTAGTAAATCTTGTGCTTTGCTGACCTGTAAGGAGATTAAGTAATAATAGACTTGATCCAATTTCATTTGTAAAAGCGGGTCGTTTTTAAAGAGTTTCCTCTTTTCATAAAGTTCTTTGATTAAGGTCAACTCGGCTTTTCCAAAGCCAACTCCGGTAAAGGATTGAATTTCTTCAAGATAAGATGTTCCGTATTCTAAGGAGGGCTCAATGCTTGTGGCTTCTCCGAAATCGTTCCAAGTGGCAATTTGAAGGTGCGTGAGGTTTTTTTGAAGGGCAAGATCCAGCAATGATCTGAGCGTAGCCCCGTTATTTGGTTCAATCTCCCATCCTAAGCCGTTACCCCAACCACCTTCTTGGTAATAATCATCAAATCCAGGATAAGCTACACCCATCTTGAATGATACTGCTGAATTATCATAGAAAGAACTCACTAGTTGATAATGATTTGATCCCCCATTCCAAATCCAAGCATACTCTCCATCCGTTTCTAATCCGGCATCATTTCCTTCTCCCCAAAGCGTTAAAAATGTTGGATTAACATTAGAGTTATTGAAAATTCTGCCCCAAACTGACGGGTTCTCAATTACTATTGGTCCGAATACTGCGAGCAAAGGTGATGCATTGATGTGGATATAGTTTGAGTCAGAGAAATAAAGGGTTTTTAGATATTGAAGATCAGCTTCGGCTAATTGTCGTTGCATTGAGGTATCATTCGATGCATTGGATTGAAGCGTTCTATCTTCATAAACCACGGCATAGTCTAATCCTATCTTAGACAAATGCGTCCGAGCCTTATTCGTTGCTTGAAGTAATTGTGGGTAATCATACAATTGTTGTGTTCCATACCAATCAATCAGAATACCATCGAGCCCTGAGTATTTCATGAGTAAGAAATGGTATTCAAGAACGTCTGGATCATTACTACTGTAAGGGCCAATTTGAGGATAAATATGTGAGGCAATTATCGCCTTTCCATCGACTGTATCATCGGGGTTGGCATTTGCCATAGTCCAATGACTACCCCATTGTCCATCAAAGTTCTTTGAAAAAAACCAAGGCATATAATGAGCATAAACCTTCATTGGATTTGTTTTACTCAATGTCACAGGATCAAATTCTTCAACAACGAAAAGATCCTCTTGAACATTATTATCCGTACAGGAAAAAAGACTAATGAGTAAGACTGCTGCTATTATTTTCTTCATTACGAACTTTAGGCTGAGATTTTTAGAAATAACTACTGCATTCTATCTCATCTATCATAAAATCTACCATTGGTAGTTAGTCCATAGAGAAACGAAGAATAGGGCAGCTTTAAAACCTTTCTATCAACGACTACGCTTGCAGATGTAGAAAGTGCAAGCCCTCTTGTTAGTAAGGAAAGGCCTGCACCTGTTTTTAATACCAAACCGTCTGCAGATTCAACGAAATCCATATTGGTACCCAACCTCCAATAGACAATTGTAGCTCCTTCAGGAATAGCGCCAATGGGCTGTACTACATAAAGCCCAAAGGCAAATCTGAAGAATAGAAGAAATGCTACAGTAAATATTAAGACAAACTTTCGTGTCTTCATAGGCCGAATGATTAAACTACTTGTACAATCAGGCCTGCCAGATATAGTTGCAGCTTCTGCACTTCGTAGGATTTCTATCAACCAAGAGGGCAAGAAGCCCTACGGGGAAAAAGCAAATAGCAACTAAGACTTGCCAAGTTTTGTAGCTTCCTTTTTTAGTGTGAGTTCCGCAATTTGGACATGAAATCATAGACATAGCTTAGAGATTGTTTGAGTGTTAATAGTTGAGGTAAATTAGATTAATTAAGACAATTATCCCAAATAGTTGATTCGAAATTCTTACTATGGAAAGTTTATCGAGAATACTTACTAAGAAATCCAAAAGAAAATAGACTGGTAATACGATACAAAGTGGATTTGTAAGTACTGCCATTCTCAGGTTTCCATGCATTAACTCTTCAAATGCGAGTGTTAAGCCGCAAAAAGGACAATGGATTCCAAAGACTTTTTCTACCAAACAAATATGTGGTAGTTTAGAAAGGCCCAATTTGAAAAAGAGTATAAATGCCCCGAGAAAAAGTAATGAACCTAAAGGTGATTTCATCCTTACCATTTGAGTAAAAATAGTTGGTCTGAAAAATCTTCTTTAGCCTTTAATGGGAGGTAAAAAAGAAGAAGACCAAAGGGAAAAAAACACAATGCTAATATCCACGATATCATCGTCGGAGAGAAGGAATATTGCACTTGTAAAAGAAATTCAGATTCGTATTCCACAATAGAAACAAGAGCACGAGAATTAAAGGTAAAATTACTTTCGAACGGTATTAAAGAATAATTTCCATGACTCTCTTGACAAAAACCCACTTTATTTAGAGCATTAATGATTTGTTCACTCGTTGGTTCGTCTCTAAAAGAGTGAGTATAGATTCCGCTAAACATTATGTTTTCTTTTAATAATAACTCAATTTCCAGGAATAAATGGATTTCTACATATTACTCACAAAATCACTAATTGAATCTATCAAAGGAACCAACTCTTGTCTTTGAGAGGCATCCAAATAGCTGTTGCTGTTAATATTTTGTTTGGTATAACCAAGTATGTCTATTGTTTCTGATTTTTGGTCAATATGTGATAACAGGAACCTGCTATCATTGTTATTAAGCCCAGATAAGATGTAATTACATCCAAACTTCATAGATTCTAGAAGTAATTCATCTTTTGCTAAGTAGGATAATGAAAAGATGTCTTGATAAATCAGTGGACTATTATCGCTTCTAGAAACAAGCGACTTAAGAATAACCAAAGTAGCTAAATGTTCCTCGCCATATTCATTCAATGCAGTCCCGATATATTGGGTTTCGAAAGAATTTCTAGCGCCATAGTTGGTTAACCAACCTAGGTATAACCAACCTAATTCGTTTTGTAAACGATTTGATATTTCCTGGGTGCCGTCGCCGTTATCCTGACTTCTTCGCGCTATATTTCCTGCATCCCAGAGGGGATCTGAAATAGAAAACTCTGCTACATTCGTGCTTAATTCGTCTCCAAACTCGAAGTTATTACTAGGGTCTATTACATGCTGAAAGTACAGCGTTGCCATCCAACGTTGATAATCAAATGACTTTTCAAAGTTGTAATAATTGTGTTCACCAGGGTGACGCTCTCCTTCACTTAAGGCGTAATGGGATTGCTGCATCAAAGCCAGAAAGTTTGCGTTAGAGGGGTCACTTAAATAGGCTTCAAACTTGATGCGAACATCCCCCTCTTTTTCACTGAGAAGGTCTATTTCAGGAATGAAATCGGTATTATCATCAAATAAACTATTGGTTTCATCACCAGCGAACCATTTTGGAAAGTCAAAAGACACTGAAATATTATTTCTAAAATCCCAAGAATTGATTTGAGATTCTGTTAGGGGTGTAGCGCCATTCCAAACATTTATTGGTGAGATTCCCGAAGGGATTGGAATTACACTGGCATTATCATTAGGGATTGTCTGAGAAGATATACGTAGACTACGGAGATAGGCAGCGATATGATAGGCATCTTCCAAACTTACATGACCGTGTCCTGTATTAGGATCAAATACTGCCCGTTGAATGATGATAGAATCTTGCTCACCAGCATTTGATTTGCCAAAAAAGACAAGATCAAAACCAGATGGAGAAAGGTGGCAATTCACGCAACTACGGCCATTTAAATCGGGTTGATCTAAGTACAAATCTAACCCAAGGCTCGCTGAGCCATATAAGGTGATACTATCTGACCAATTCACTTGAGGTGTAGGGTCAATAGGTGCAGGAGTCTTTTGACAAGCCATTACAAGAAACGATAGTAATGGAAGCAGTATAGCTTTATTCATTTTTTCTGGTTTGGTTACGAATAATTATATAGCTAGAGAAAAGTAGGAAATTTTCTTGTCTTCAACGCAGTTGCTAATACTTGATGAGTTTCTTTTCTACCAAGAGGCCGGTTTCAGGTTGTGTTATTTTACAGATATATGTTCCGGCTGCTAAAGAAGAAATATCTAATTGTGAATTACCAAATGTAATACTCTTTGCGAGGATTAATTTGCCGCTGCTATCGTGCAATTGGACCTCAGCCTGCTCCCAAGGTTGACGAATTTGAATATAATCAAATACTGGATTTGGATAGATCTCAATAGATGCTTCTTCTAGCTCTTCTTCGGATAAGGTACTACTTTGATAGACCCTAACATAATCTACTATCATAGGGCTTTCGGTGAAAGCTGTGTCAATACTTGCTTGGATAGCAATATTCATCAGAATGTATTGTGGATCGTCAAACGGCCACGTACTGCTGGTGCGGCTAGCAGGTTCGTACGTGTAATGAACAATACTATCTACACTAAAAGTCATTTTGGTTGGAGTCCATTCAAGCGCATAGGTATGCATCGAAGAACTCACACCACTAACATATTGCCCGCCTACATTGATGGTGCCTCCAAAACTAGAGGGCGTGTGCATAGCGCTGCTAACATAATCTTGGTTATGTCCCCAATGCTCCATGATGTCAATTTCGCCGCAAGCAGGCCATCCTGTTGTAGCATATCCTTTCGTTTGCCACCAGGCACCTATTTCGTAAATGTTCTGTCCTAACATCCAGATAGCAGGCCAAGTACCTACTCCTGTTGGCAATTGTGCGCGAACCTCGACTCTGCCGTAGGTAAATGCAAATTTGGAGTTTAATCGGGCAGAGGTATAATCCTTAGTAACGTTTTGGTCTGTAAATGTCTCTTTTCTTGCGGTAAGAAATAGGAAACCTCCGTCGCAAAAGGAGTTTGTGTCTCTATTTGTGTAATGTTGAATTTCCCCGTTCCACCAGCTTTGTCCATTATTTGGTAAAACGGTTTGATGCCACCATTTAGAAGTGTCTAAACTTCCATCCATTTGAAATTCATCAGCCCAAACTAATGAATCAAATACTTGTGCATTGATAGAACTGGTGGTCACAATTAGGAGTAGTAGATTTTTTAGCATCTAAGAATCAATTTATTTCTCGAATGTAAGAATAGTCTATCGATTCTGATAAGGACATTTTTTAGACAAAAAAAAGCCCGATACTAAGTTAAGAATCGGGCCCATATGTTTTTTCAGATGGCTTAAAGTCGTACAAACTCTTGAACCACTTCTGTCGAATCCGTATTCATATAAGATTGTTGTAAGTGATCGTTGTCGATGAGCTGGTAAGTGATATTCCATTCACCAGCGTAATCTTCAATAGATCCTACTTGGGCAACTTCAGTTACAGCACCTTCACCGTGCTCAACAAATTCTCCGTACCCAAAGTCTTTATGTTCTGTGGTATCACTCCAGGTATGGTACCAAACAAAGTGCCCGCCACCAATCATTTTGATTTCTTGGAAGTCGTTCACACCCTCAATATCATTTCGAGAGGTTAATTTCCAAAGACCGTCAAAGGCTCCTGAGCCGTCGGACAGTCGTTTCCAGGATTCGTGAAGATCTACAGTCGATTGGTCGGGAAACTGTACTTGATCTATAGTTTGTTCAAATCCCTCCTCTGTTTCAGTAATGTTTAGCGAGTAGGCCGTGCCTTCTTCAACGGCACCTGCAGCACTAAACAAAGGAGATTCGGTAATCACCGATCCTTCTTGACTCATGTTGCCGGCACCACTACTCACGGAACCGTCTAATGGATTCATAGTGGCGTACATGTACTTGCCCGCTGCATAGATTTTGATTTGATTAGGGTAAACTTCCACCACAGAATCTTCTGAATAGGTCCAAGTGGCGGCTTCAAGAGAATAGGCTCCATTGGGTAATCCAGTTTCTTCTTCAGGTGCAGATTCGCTTGGGGCGGTACAGGACCAGGCTACCAGGCCTAATCCCATGAATAGTAATCGTTTCATGGTTTTGATTTTTTATGTTCCTGTTGAAGTTAGAGAAAATCTCAAAACAATGATTATCAATAGGTTAAATAAGTGCCTATTCTTTTAATGCCCCTCTGGTCCCTTAATCCCTGCATTGACTTCCACGTCGATATAGTTTTCTTTAGGCGTGATGGGACATGAGTATCCGTCGGTATAGGCACAATAAGGATTGTAGGCGTAGTTAAAGTCCAATACCATCGTGTTTCCTTCAGGCTTGGTAATGTCCATGAATCGGCCCGTACCGTAGGTGCTCACCCCTGTAGTTTTATCCATAAAAGGGAGGAATAGGTGGTCCTTGTATTCATCCATGGCCATCAAACGCTTGCTTTGATAAAGGAATAATTCTAAAGTCTCACCTCGCAATTCGAAGGTTGCCTTGGCATAACGGCGGTATTCTCTACTTACTCCTGAACTGGTAGCCATATTAAACCAAGATTCATTTTCTAGCACTTCAATGTTTGCCTCAACGGCCATCTCCGGATTATAGCTGAAGAATTCATGTCCTTGGAAAGCGGCGCGTTCTTCTGGGCTCAGAGGACTAGTCGTAGAATCGGTATAAAAATCGTCCAATTCTTGTTGGTACTTCAATACCTCTATGCGTTCTGGTGTGGCCAATGGAACTAATTCTCCTACAACTTCATTCGGAACCTCAAAGCTCAAGCTGTAGTGGTCTATTTTCAGACCATCCTTTGTTGTACGCACAACACCAACACCCCGGCATTTGCCCATATGCGGTGAATCTAATCGTTCATTGAACCATAAGGTGTTTCCCTTTCTGTACCAGTGGCGTTCGAAGGCCTCGAAGGTCCAAGCGCTTTCTCTTCGGAAGTAAGGAGCGGCCCAAGCTAGGAATTCTCCAGCGGTCCAATACTCACCGCCGTCGGTGCCTTGAAAGATGCTGTGTTCATTATAAAAGGCTCCGAAGTAAGCAGCAGAATCAGCAGTAGCGGCAGCTAGGTGCCATTGGTCTACGAATACATCAAGTGATTGTTCGTTGAGATAAGAATTGCGAATTGCCTCCGCCATAAAACGACCAAGAATTTGGTTCCCTTGATCATTTAAGTGGAGCTTATCAGATATGAACAGCCCAGGGTCAACCTGCCCATTGTTGTCGGTGAGCCAAGGCCAGCAATCCAAGAATTGATAGTTGTACGCTTCGGCTAATCCTTGTAGTTGACTGTTTACCGCCTTGTACTTAGCCAGATGTTCCCATCGCGAAGGCGATGGTTTAGGTGAAAGAAGAAATACGGGAAGATTAGGGTGCGTATTCTGGATCCAATTAAGAAGTGCCAAGCATCTGATATGAATATCATTTACAGGCCTAAAGTTCCCATCTTCCTCTACATGCACAATATCATTATCCCCTTCATAGATAACGAGGATATCTGGCTTGGTGCCCGAAATGAGTTGCTCCTTGTAACGGTAAAGATCGTCGAAACACGAGCCTCCAATACCGGCATTGACCACTTCGTATTCCGGGAAACTTTCAGCCATGTTGTTCCATAGTCGAAAGGTGGAACTTCCTGCAAAAACAATCCTTGTTTTTTCGTGAGGCAGCTTCTCGGATGCCTTTACAATCCGACGTATGTCGCGATCATAATTTTGACCGCATTGTGCGCTGATATTCAGCGGTACTAGGTATGAAAAAGAGAGAAGAAGAATTAAGCGTAAGGCGCTGTTCATGGTCCAAAATGTTGATATAGGTGAAGATACACTAGTCTAGGTAGTATTAAAGGGCACTCTGGTGCATAAAATGTAGAAATTTGTTTTGTCCTGTAATTGTCCGGAGTTCAGGTCAATTCTAGTTTTTATACTTGTTTTAGCAAATTTTTAGGGGAAACTATGCCTTTACATGCCTAAAATACTGGCGTTCAGGGCTCAATTCAGGCCGTGAGAATGCCTTGAATTGAATTGGCCCAGAAAAGATGCTAAACCTAAGCCAGATTAAGTGTATCACTAACCCGTTAAAATGAAACATGTCCTGAAAAAGGGGGTACAACAAACACTATGAAAGAAGAGAAAATTATTTTTCTAGGCGACCAATTGATGCAAGGCCACGATGTTGTGGTCAAGGGAGAAGAAGTTAAAATTGACGCTGAATCTTACTATAAAATTTCCAACTACGATGCTATGCGTCCCTTCTTCATGAGCATCGTAAGTAATTCAAATCATTGGATGTTCCTTTCGAGCACTGGTGGATTATCTGCAGGTAGAAAAAACAGCGAATTCGCATTGTTTCCCTACTACACGGACGATAAGATTACGGAGAGCGCAGAATTTACCGGCTCAAAAACAATTTGTTTAGTAGAGCGAGGCGATAAAGTAAGCCTTTGGGAGCCGTTTTCGTCGAAGTACCACGGAGTATACAAGGTGAGTAGAAACCTGTACAAGAATGCCTACGGTAACAAGATTCGCTTTGAAGAAATCAATCATGATTTGGGCTTATCGTTTACCTACGATTGGAACTCTAGCGATAAATATGGATACGTTCGTAAATCTGAGTTAACGAATCTCGGTGCTGATGCTGTGCGCGTGCGCTTTGCAGATGGTCTTCAGAATTTGATGCCTTACGGTGTTGAGACAGCTTTACAGCAAGCTTCATCGAACCTTGTTGATGCGTATAAAAAGTGTGAGCTTGAGAAGCAAAGTGGACTTGGCTTGTTCTCTTTGAGTGCAGTAATCGTAGATAAAGCAGAGCCTAGTGAGGCGTTGCGAGTAAACGTTGCCTGGTCTTTGGACCGACCAAATTCAACGAAACTGTTGTGTTCGAAGCAGCTAGATGCTTTCCGCAAAGGAGCCGTACCGACACAAGAGGTTGACATTAAAGCAGAGCGCGGTGCCTATTTCGTATGTGATGAGGTGAACCTCGCGGCAGGCGCTTCTGAAGCATGGAGCATTGTCGCTGACGTAAATAAAGGACCTGTGGAGGTTGCGGACCTCTTGGCGGCCCTAAGCGACCAGCAAGCGCTCAAGGCTGAGCTTTTGGCCGATATTGAAGAAGGTTCTCAGCATTTGGTTGAATTAGTTGCTGCCTCGGATGGTTTGCAGCTTACCAACGATAGACTACTTAACATCCGTCACTTTGCCAATACCATGTTTAACATCATGCGTGGCGGGATTTTCGACGACAACTACAATATCGAGAAGGCCGATTTTGATAAGTACATGGCCAAGGCCAACAGGGAGGTTTATGCACGCACTGCCGATTTGATTGATGGTCTTGAAGATGTATTCGATCTTCAAGCTTTAAAAGCAATGGCTGAAGCTACCCCAGATGAGGACTTCAAGCGCCTTGCCTTAGAATATTTACCGTTGAAGTTTAGCCGTCGTCACGGGGATCCTTCACGTCCTTGGAACAAGTTCTCGATCAATACACGTGATGAGGTGACGGGAGAAAAAATTCTCGATTACCAAGGTAACTGGCGTGATATCTTCCAGAATTGGGAGGCATTGGCGCATTCGTACCCTGAATTTATGGAGGGTATGATCCACAAATTCTTGAACGCAACTACGTTTGACGGATATAACCCGTATCGTGTGGTAAAAGACGGTTTCGATTGGGAAACAATTGAGCCGGACAACCCATGGTCGTACATTGGGTACTGGGGTGATCACCAGATCATATACTTGTTGAAATTCTTGGAGTTCATTGAGGCTTATTATCCGGGTACCTTAAAGGAGTATTTTGGACAGGAGCACTTTGTGTATGCGAACGTTCCTTATCGTATTAAGGAATACCAAGACCTTCTCAAGGATCCAAAGAACACTATCGATTTCGACCACAAGGAAGAAGAGGCTATCCAAGAGCGCCGCGCTTCTGTAGGGGTAGATGGTGCATTATTATTGAACGGAAACTCTGAGATTCACAAGGTGAATTTCATTGAGAAGATTCTCGCCACAGTCCTTGCTAAGGTTAGTAACTTCATTCCGGAGGGCGGTATTTGGATGAATACACAACGTCCGGAATGGAACGATGCCAACAATGCACTTGTAGGTAACGGGGTGAGTATGGTTACGTTGTATTACCTGCGTAGATTCTTGGATTTCTTCGAGGGTATGCTCGAAGGAGAGAACGGTGATGTGAAGCTAAGTGCTGAGCTAGCGACTTTCTTCCGTGGCGTAGTAGCCGCATTGAAGGCCAATGAAGGATTGATCGAATCGGGCTTTGATGATGTTCAGCGCAAGGCAGTATTAGATGCTTTGGGCGAACCGGCAAGTGCCTACCGCTTGGCTATTTATGAAAGTGGCTTCTCGGGTGGTTTTGAAACTGTAGGCGCGGAAGAGATTCGCAGCTTTGCGGCATTGGCCAAAGCGTATATGGAACAAAGTATTCGCGCGAACAAGCGTGAGGACGGATTGTACCACGCTTACAATTTGATGACTGTAGACGGCGATGCTGTAAAGGTGAGCTACCTATCAGAAATGCTAGAAGGTCAGGTTGCGGTATTAAGTTCGAAGTACTTATCGGCAGCGCAGAGCGCGGATGTATTGGATGCTTTGAAAGCGAGCGCATTGTTCCGTGAAGACCAGTACAGCTACATTCTATATCCAAACAAAGACCTACCTAGATTCACAGCGAAAAACTGCATTCCTGCAGCTCGTGCTGAAGCTTCAACATTAGTGGCAGCACTTCTTGAGGCAGGTGATAAAACAGTCGTGCTTAAGGATATAAATGGCGTATACCACTTCAACGGCATGTTCAACAACGTAAACAGTTTACACGCTGCTTTAGATGCATTGCCTGCGAAATATACAGAGCTAGTGGCAGCCGACCGAGGTCTTCTAGCAGCAATCTTTGAAGAGGTCTTCGACCACAAGTCGTTTACAGGTCGCTCGGGTACATTCTTCGGTTACGAAGGTTTGGGATCCATCTACTGGCACATGGTGAGTAAGCTCCTATTGGCAGCTTACGAAAACACGAACGCTGCTTTACAGAGCGAAGACGGAACATTGATTGGACGCATGTACGATCACTATTTCGAAATCTTGGCCGGTATTGGAGCGCACAAGAGTCCAGAGTTATACGGTGCTTTCCCAACAGATCCATATTCGCATACACCGGGCGGTAAAGGTGCACAGCAGCCAGGAATGACAGGTCAGGTTAAGGAGGATTTGATCAGCCGATTCGGCGAGCTTGGTGTATCCGTTAAAAACGGCCAGTTGAGCTTTGTACCTAAGATTCTTCGCGCAGAAGAATTCTTGGAGTCTGCAAGCGAATTCGAGTACGTAAATTTAGATAATGAAGTAGCCAAGGTTGCAGTTCCAAGCGGCGGATTGGCCTTCACATACTGTCAGGTCCCTGTCGTTTACCAGCGTGCTGAAGCAGCCAAAGTGGTCGTACACACTGAATCAGGTACAGAAGAAGTAATCGGCAGCACTTTGAGTGCCGAGGTGACTTCTGAATTGTTCCGTAGAACGAACAACATAAAACAGATCACCGTATCTGTTGTGAAATAAGATTGAATGAAAGGAGCAGGAAGAAGAATTCTCGGCTTTGGCGCATTGTTAGTTTTGCTGATGTTGAGTTCTTGTAATGCTACGAATGAGCCTATGGCAATGAGTAAGAGCGCAAAAGAAATTCTTGGGAACCCAGCGTACCGAGCGATTTCATACGGAGGGTATCGAGGTAAGAATAGGGACGAGCAACCTACCATCGAAGAGCTGAAAGAAGATTTAAAGATCATGTCAGCGATGGGAGTTCGATTGCTACGTACTTACAACCTACAACTTCCACACGCACCCAACGTACTCAAGGCTATTAAAGCGCTCAAGGAGGAAGATTCTTCCTTCGAAATGTACGTTATGCTCGGGGCTTGGATTGATTGTCAAGGCGCTTGGACTTCTGAGGCTCCAGACCACAGTAATGAAAGTGAGGAGAACAATACAAGCGAGATTCAAAAGGCAGTGCGCTATGCCAACGAATATCCTGATATAGTGAAGATCATTGCTGTGGGTAATGAAGCCATGGTGCATTGGGCGGCCAGTTATTTTGTTCACCCTTCAGTCATCTTGAAGTATGTGAATTACCTCCAAGAGTTGAAGCGCATGGGGAAATTACCGGCAGACCTTTGGGTGACTTCTTCAGATAATTTCGCCTCATGGGGCGGCGGGGAAGAAGCCTATCATGTGCGTGAATTGGAAGAGCTGGTTATGGCGGTGGACTATGTGAGTATGCATACCTATCCTTTCCATGATACCCATTACAACAGTGCGTTTTGGGAGAGTCCAGCGGATGAAGCCAATGGATTTTCTGACCACGACCGTGTTTTAATGGCGATGCAACGTGCGGCGTTTTATGCTCAAGGTCAATACGAGAGTGTGAAGGCCTATGTGCACGGTATTGCACCTGACAAGCAAATTCATATCGGTGAAACGGGCTGGTCAAGTTTTAGCGTTGGATTTTACGGGAACAACGGCTCTTTTGCAGCTGACGAGTATAAGCAAGCCATCTACCACAATGCCATGCGTGAATGGACTGATGCAGAAGGGATAAGCTGCTTTTATTTCGAAGCCTTCGACGAGCAATGGAAAGACCCTAATCATCCAGATGGATCTGAAAATCATTTTGGATTAATCACCTTGGATGGACAAGCCAAATACGGCTTATGGGATTTGGTAGATGAAGGCGTTTTCGAAGGACTGACTAGAGGAGGTCAAGAGATTACGAAGACTTTTGAAGGAGATACTACTGCGCTTTTACAGACCGTTAGCGCACCAAAAAGAAAGAAATAGAATGAATAAACTCGTAGCTTTTTGTGTACTCGTTTTATTTGCCGCGTGTGGTGTAGAGGACGCTCCTCTTCCGCAAGTGAAAAACGTACCTGCGGAGTATTTCAAAGCCATATGTTACCACCCTGTAAGCATTGGAAGTGTTGAACGCAGTTGGAACCATATAGATCAAGATTTAGATTTAATGCAAGAGGCTGGCATTGATGTTATTCGAGTGTACGTTCCGATACAAGAAAAAGAAATCTTAGATAAGCTCGCAGAACGTGAAATGAAGGTAATAACGAGCTTTGGTTACAATCAAGACGGTGTATTTGATCTTCAATCTGGTACTTATATTGAATACGTTCAACAATATAAAGCGCATCCAGCGATCTTTTTGTGGGAGCTAGGCAACGAATACAACTACCATCCTGAATGGTTTGAAGGTGATTTAATGAATTGGTACACGACGTTAGAAAAAGCAGTAGAAGCCATTCACACGGAGGATAGTACACACCTAGTTACAACTGCCCACGGCGAGGTTCCGGATTCAACGGCGATGTACTACGGCCGTCATCTAGACATGTGGGGTTTCAACGTGTATCGTTGGGATCTACCTGCGTCATTTGTTGCTGATTGGCGATTGAAAAGTGATAAGCCCTTTTATTTCTCAGAGTTGGGGGCAGACAGTTACATGACTATCGAGAAAGACTCTCTTGAGCAAGGAGTGAACGAACGTGCTCAGGCGGTTGCGGTAAGTCATATCATTGATGAATTAGAACCTCACGCTCACGAATTCGAAGGAATGACGCTATTTTCATTTACCGACGGTTGGTGGAAAGCGGGTAATCCAGAAATTCAGGATATTGGAGGTTGGGCGCCGAACAGCAGCGGTGTTCCTTACGACGGATCGCCTAACGAAGAGTTTTGGGGAATTGTCAATATTGACAGAACTAAAAAGGAGGTCTTTACGGCCATTAGAGACCGATTCAAGAAATGATGATGAAAACGAAGCATATACCCGTCCTAATCTTAGGCCTGATTTTTCAGGCCTGCAGCCCAGAATCGACTATGAAAGTGAGCGTATTTGAAACTTCAGCATCCGGGAAGAATTTAGAACAGGTAAGTGCTTTTGAAAAGACAGAAAACCATTCTTCTATTTCGGTAAACACGGAGGTCAAGCGTCAAGAAATTATTGGTTTCGGAGGTGCCTTTACGGAATCTTCGGCCTACAACTTGAATCAGTTGAGCCCCAAAAACCGCATGGAGGTGCTGCATGCTTATTTTTCCAAGGAGGGCTCCGCGTATAGTTTGACACGTACACACATGAATTCGTGTGATTTTTCCGTAAGTAATTACTCGTACACACCCGTGGAGGGTGACTTAAATCTCGAACATTTCAGCATCGAAGAAGATCGCGACGACCTCATTCCAATGATTCAGGATGCTCAGAAGATTAGTGAAGAGGGTTTTAAACTCTTTGCTTCACCATGGTCCGCAGCGCCTTGGATGAAGGACAACAACGAATGGCGTGCCGGCAAACTCAAGGAAGAATATTACCCAACGTGGGCTTTGTTCTTCAGCAAGTATGTGGATGCGTATACCGCAGAGGGTATAGACCTTTGGGGCTTCACTGTAGAAAACGAGCCGCACGGAAACGGAGGTAATTGGGAGAGTATGCACTACTCGCCGGAAGAAATGACTCGATTCGTAAATGAGCATTTAGGTCCCCAACTTGAAGCAGATGGCAAAGACGATTTGATCATTTTAGGTTACGATCAGAACCGTCAAGGAATCCAAGAATGGGCGGATGTAATGTACAAGGACGAAGAGTCCAAGAAATACTTCGATGGTATGGCAGTTCATTGGTACGAAAGCACCTACGATTATTTCCCCGAAGAATTAGAATACGCCTACAATAGTGCTCCAGAAATGATTTTGCTTCAAACGGAAGCTTGTATTGATAATCAAGTTCCTGAATGGAAAAACGACCATTGGTATTGGGAGAAAGAAGCCACAGATTGGGGCTATTATTGGCGTGAGGAGGAAAACCGGTATCTGCACCCGAAATATGCACCGGTCAACCGTTATGCTCGTGATATCATTGGATGTTTGAACCATTGGGTACAAGGTTGGGTCGATTGGAATATGGTGCTTGATCGCCAAGGTGGTCCGAACTGGGCAAATAACTGGTGTATTGCACCCGTTATTGTGGATACCGAGAATGACGAGATTTACTACACACCGATGTTCTATGTCTTACAGCATTTCAGCAAATTTATTCGTCCAGGCGCGCATGTAGTTGAGGCTACTTGCAGTGATGAAGAATTAATGATTGCTGCGGCAGAAAATACGGACGGATCACTAGTAGTAGTGGTCTTCAACGAAGGAGCGCAAGCCAGAAGCTTTGATCTAGAGATTGGTGGTGAAATGACTACGATTTCTATCGACGCACAAGCGCTCCAAACCATAATTAAAACGAGTAAATCTGAAGCGTAGATGAGTGCAACGAATACAGTCCCTATGGGGCAAAAAATAGCCTTTGGTATTGGCATGCTGGCCAATCAAATGTTCCCTGCAGCCATGAGTATTTTCATGGTAGTATTGATTCAAGATTTAGGTTTCCCAGGTTGGATGTGGGGTGTTATTTTCTTTGCGCCACGTGCCTTTGATAGTATCATGGATCCGATTATGGGATTCATTTCTGACAATACAAGAAGTGAATTAGGACGCCGTCGCAAATATGTCTTTTGGGGTGCCTTGCTGATGGGTTTTGCATTTGCTATGCTGTGGCAGTTGTACCGAGAAAATAGCGTTGCTTACAACTTCACTTATGTGATGGTGTGGTCTTTTGTATTCTATTTAGGTCTGACCATATTTGGTGTTCCTTACGTAAGTATGGGCTACGAGATGAGCGACGATTACCACGAACGCACAAGTGTCATGGCCATTTCACAGTGGATCGGCCAATGGGCGTGGGTTATTGCGCCTTGGTTCTGGGTGATCATGTACGATCCGGCTTGGTTCCCGTCTGCGGATGAAGCAACGCGCACGTTATCCATTTGGGTAGCTGTAGTATTTACGCTTTGTGCAATAATGCCGGCGGTCTTCATTAAGGGAGAAAGTACCAAAGATCGAAGCGACTACGAGCCTTTAGATTTGAAAGGAATTTTAGGCAGTATCAGAAAGATTGCTAAAAACTTCGTGGAGGCATTTTCATCCCCGCCCTTTAGAAAGCTATGTATTGCGACCTTCTTAATTTTCAACGGCTTTAATACCGTAGCAAGTTTTACTTATTTCGTCATTCGTTCGCACCTTTTTCACGGTGCTGCTCCTGGGGTATGGCCGACCTTGTTCGGTTCTGTAGGCGCTTTAGTAACGACCTTTATTGTCATTCCTATTGTTGCCCAAATGGCGAAGACTCTGGGAAAGAAACGTGCATTTGTTTGGTCACAGTCCATTTCTATAATTGGGTATGCGCTACTTTGGTTCTTAATGATTCCAGGTAAGCCGTACATGTTCCTTTTTGCATTACCGTTCCATTCCTTTGGTATTGGAGGTCTATTTACCATTATGATGTCCATGACTTCGGATGTCCTTGATATCGACGAACTCAATACCGGCAAGCGACGCGAGGGGGTCTTTGGTGCTATCTACTGGTGGATGGTGAAGCTTGGATTTGCCTTTGCAGGGGCACTGAGCGGTCTCATTTTGACCTTGGTCAATTACCAAAGTGGTGCGGAAGTGCAGCCAGAGGGAGCGGTGACTGGTCTTCGTTTGGTGTTCTCGGGTCTTCCAATCATTTGTACACTTATTGCTATTGCAGTAATGTGGAACTACAAGGTAGATGAGAGTTACGCGAAGGAAGTTCGTGCTCAGTTAGATGCTCGAAAGTCCGCAAAAGCTTAACAATTTTCAATTTAACCAATATGTCTTTTAGAGGAGATAAATTCATGTCACTTGCGGGAGGGCCATCTCTTGCAATGTCTACGGTAGAGCTTCAGGAAGAGGCTAAAAAGCTTCTTGATGCCGGCATTCACGGTATTTGTTTTAGCGCGTATGACGAGGGTCAGGCGCCTGGCGATGAACTTACAGAAGCACAAATTCGCCGTAAGCTAGAGATTTTAAAACCGCATGTGGGATGGGTTCGAACGTTCTCTTGTACAGAAGGAAATGAGATTATTGCTAGAGTTGCTAACGAACTAGGTATTAAAACGCTGGTAGGTGCATGGCTTGGCGATGACTTAGCAAAAAACGAAGAAGAGATTGCTGGTCTAATCGCGCTTTGTGGCGAAGGCGTCGTTGATGTTGCCGCTGTAGGAAATGAAGTATTGTATAGAGAGGATCTGGAATCGGCCCAATTGCTTGATTACATCAATCGTGTAAAGGCACAGGTAGATGGTGTGCCAGTAGGGTACGTAGATGCATACTATGAATTCACCGATTACCCTGCAATTGCAGATGCCTGTGATGTTATTTTGGCCAATTGTTATCCATATTGGGAAGGTTGTTCCCTAGAATACTCGCTTATGTATATGAAGCAAATGTATCAAGAAGCAATGAATGCAGGTCGTGGTCAGAAGCGTGTAATCATCACTGAAACGGGTTGGCCTTCGAGCGGTCAAAGCATAGGTGGTGCTCATGCATCGTTCAACAATAGCCTCAAGTATTTTATTAATTCTATTCAATGGTCGAACGAAAGCGGCATCGAAATGTTCTATTTTTCATCATTCGATGAGAGTTGGAAAGTTGAAAAAGAAGGTGATGTTGGAGCTGCATGGGGACTTTGGGATAAAAATGAGAAGCTTAAGTTTTAGTCTTTTAGCGGCTATAGTCGTTTTTAGTTCTTGCAGAAAACAGGTCGAGGAGGCGAAAGACCGTACGGTTTATTTGATCAGCAGAACCTCTGGACAGCCCTTGTCCAATGTGGAAATGCACCTCAATGGGCAGTTTCACTCCTACACGCCATTAGAGGGCATTGCTCAAGAAACAGATTTGCTTAGAACCGATTCGCTCTACCCAGTAGATCCGGAATTCCAGTATACTTTGATTGCAGAAGTGGAAAATGCTACTACGCTAAGCACCACATATTGGGCAACCAAAGTTGCCACGCAAGAAGATAGTTTAGCGGTAGCTTATTTAAAAGACTTACAGAATACCGTGGGGCTACTTCCTACGGTTCCGTATGGTACTCTCGTGAGCACTTACGATCAAGCTTTAGCTGCCATTGCATTTATCCTGGCTGGAGAAATGCAGAGCGCAGAGCGCATCTTTGACTATTTCGAGTCTATTCGGGAGACGGAACTAGAGAGTGGTCCTGGTGGCTTTTACCAGTTTAGATCTCCGCTAGGGGTGCCTTCTGGAAGGCGTTGGATGGGTGATAATGCTTGGTTGCTCATTGCACTGAAGAACTACCCACAATCAGATAAATATACCGGGCTCATTACTTCCCTTGAGTTTTGGCTCATGAGCTTAAACGACGAGACAGATTATGGTCTTTGGGGCGGTTATGAAGCAAACGGCGACACCATCCATAAGATCACCGAGGGCAATATCGATGCTTTTGCGGCACTTGAAGGGTATGGCACTGTTCACGAAAGTATTCTTACACATCTTGAGCAAAAGAAGTGGGACGCTGCCGACGGTAATTTCGTCGCATGGCCAACAAACCCTCCTTACAAATTTGCTTTGGATTGTAACACCTGGGGCTATTGTGCATTCCCCAATTTTGACGATGCTGCGCGTGCCTCTATTTCGCGATACGAAGTATCGGTGACAAGTACGGAAACAGGTGAAGCTATTGATGGCTACTGTTTTGATGAGGATCAAGATGTCCTCTGGTTTGAAGGAACTGCCCAAGTGGCGGTGATGCACTGGGTAGCTGGGGACCGAGAAAAGGCGGAATCAGTCCTTGACGAATTGAAAAAAGGATGGCTCACGGGCCCTGTTGGTGAAGGTTTGCCGTACACAGCTAATCAAGGGACTACCTACGGATCAGGAACCCTTTGGGCGACCGCGAATACAGAGCCATGCGTGAGTTCTACAGCATGGTATTTAATGGCCTCTTTTAGGCACAATCCTCTCTTCTTGGGTAGAAACAAGCCTGTACCAGCTTCGGACCAGTTTTGGGCAGAATAACCGGCGCGGTTATAAAGAATATTCGCCTCATCTTTGCCGCATGGAACACAAAGCGGGTTTTGTAAATATCATAGGCAATCCAAACGTTGGTAAAAGCACTTTGATGAACGCCTTGGTGGGTGAGCGATTGAGCATCATTACACCAAAGGCTCAAACTACCCGTCACCGTATTTTTGGCATTCTCAACGAACCGGAATACCAGATCGTTTTTTCAGATACTCCGGGTGTCATTCAACCTGCATACAAAATGCAGGAGCACATGATGAAGTTTGTCTCAGATGCCTTTGAGGATGCGGATGTGTTTCTCTATTTGGTAGAGCCAGGGGATAGAGCCTTGAAAGATCAAGGATTCTTTGAAAAGTTGCTCTGTACGAAAGTCCCAGTTCTGTTGATTATAAATAAGATAGATACCACCGATCAAGAGAAACTTGAAGGGGAAGTAGACTATTGGGGCGAGGCCTTGCCAAATGCAGAAATCATTCCAATCTCAGCGTTAAAAGAAGCCAACACAGCATATCTGTTGGAACGTCTGATTTCGTTGATGCCTGTGAGTCCACCGTATTTTGAAAAGGACGCCTTGACCGACAAGACAGAGCGCTTCTTCGTAAGTGAGATCATTCGAGAGCAGATCCTATTGAATTACAAGAAAGAGATTCCTTACTCTGTAGAAATTGATGTAGAGGACTTTAAGGAGACGGAGGATATCATTAGAATGCGCGCGGTCATTTATGTGGCGCGCGACTCCCAAAAGGGAATTATCATTGGGCACCGTGGCACCATGCTCAAGAGGGTAGGGATAGGTGCAAGAAAACAACTCGAGAAGTTCTTTGCTAAGAAGGTGCATCTTGAGACCTTTGTAAAAGTTAAAAAGAACTGGCGCGATAGTGATTTACATCTTAAGCGCTTCGGTTATAAACAGTAGGTATGAGCAATATCGTTGCCATCGTGGGACGCCCAAATGTGGGGAAAAGCACGTTATTTAATAGACTAATCCAGCGCAGAGATGCTATTGTAGATTCTGTTGCAGGTGTCACTCGTGACCGCCACTACGGGAAAAGCGATTGGAACGGTAAAGAATTTTCAGTGATCGATACCGGCGGGTACATCGAAGGTTCAGAGGATGTTTTTGAAGGGGAGATTCGCCAACAGGTTGAATTGGCCCTTGATGAAGCTTCAGTCATCCTTTTTGTTTTGGATCTACAAGCGGGTCTGACAGAATTTGACAAAATCATTGCTGATCTACTCCGTAAAACGGAAAAGCCAGTAGTGTATGCCGTAAACAAGGTAGATAACAGCATGCTTGAGCTTGAGGCTACGGAATTTTACGGCCTTGGGATTGAAAAATACCATACCATTTCTGCGGTGAACGGCGGGGGAACGGGTGACCTCTTGGATGAACTGACTGAGCACATGGATGAAAATCCTGTGGACGATTTTGAGGACCTTCCAAAGATGGCTATTGTAGGTCGTCCGAATGCTGGAAAATCGTCCATTGTAAATGCGCTTTTTGACGAGGAACGCAACATTGTTACGGACATCGCTGGTACTACGCGCGATACGGTAAATACACGCTTTAACAAATTTGGTTTTGACTTTATGTTGCTCGATACAGCCGGGCTTCGTAAGAAAGGTAAGGTGCACGAGAATCTAGAGTTCTATTCCAACATGCGTTCTATTCGCGCTATTGAACATGCGGATGTGTGTATGATGGTGGTGGATGCAACACGTGGTTTTGAATCGCAAGATTTGAGCATTGTATCCTTAGTCGAGAAGAACAAGAAAGGTCTAGTTATCGTGATAAACAAATGGGATTTGGTTGCGAAAGAAACCAACACCATGCGCGATGCCGAGGCCTATATTCGAAAGAAACTAGAGCCGTTTACAGATTTCCCAATCATCTTCACCAGCGCACTTACAAAGCAACGCGTATTGAAGGCCTTTGAAGAAGGTGTTAAGGTATACGATCGTCGAAAGCAACGTATCTCAACGTCAAAACTGAACGATACGATGTTAGAGATTATTCAGAACTATCCACCTCCAGCAGTTAAGGGGAAGTACGTGAAGATCAAATTCTGTACGCAGTTGCCTACGCGTACACCGCAGTTTGCCTTTTTTGCGAACCTTCCGCAGTACATCAAGGAACCGTATAAGCGTTATTTAGAGAATAGAATGCGCAAGGAATTTGACTTCCACGGTGCACCGATAGAAATCTTCTTCCGTAAGAAGTAATTAAAGCTCATAGCAAATAATGGCGGCTCCTTGACGAAGAATCAAAACGGGCATGCCTGTTGGGCTCAATCTACCCGCCACTGCCGAACTGCCGGTGAAGCTGCCGTAGTTTTCTCCTGTTTTAAGGTTCACCACTTGGACGGCAGATGTCCCCATGATCAGACCAGTGCCGCCAGGGTAGCACAATACATCCTTTATACCTTCAGCTTCAAACCTTTGAGTTCCGTTTTCACTGCGAACTTCGACCTCTTCTGTGCTCCAGACGACCTTACCGTAACTTTCGAAACATAATCCGCGTACTTCACCTATTGGATCGGTAGAGGTAGCGCTCGAACCGTCCCAGCTTTGACGCTGTACTTCGCCTTGTGCTCCAACACGTTCGGCATAAGGAATGGCATCGTTTTTAATTGCCCAACGAGCCTTGGAGGCCGTAACACTAGCGGTTTTAATGCGCTCTTCACCACGTCTGTTTAAGATCAGCGGCTTGGTGGCCGTGGAAGTAACAATGTAGTCTTTGCCGTTCTTCTGGAACAGCTCCGGGGCGGTAACAAGTCTTTCGCTTGCAGCATCCGTTTTCCAACCATCAATGCGTTTTCCTTCGCTAGAGTAGTTGTAAAGTTTGGCGCCGGCGGCAACAAGGAAGCGGTAGTTCCTATTGCGGTCGTAATCAAGCACACTCACCCCAACATCTGTTGCCTCAGGGAGGGTTACGGGGTATTCTTCTACATCGCGTCCCAAGAGGTCAACACAGTGTAATTTGGTCGTTGTTGCAAAGAGCAATTGGTATTTATTGTTCTTGAAAAGATCCACTTGGTGAAGCTCTCCTGCTATAGGTTCCTCGAGCGATTTCTTCCAGCTGACCGTTCCGTCGGCAGCAATCCAATACACCGTGTGGTTTTCGTCTTGAACGACAACATCATTCTTGCCAGACCTGTGATTTTTAACGATCCAAGGACCTGCCGTAGCGGCACTTTCCAGCGCTGTAGACCACAAGTAGGTACTCGTTTCTATTTCTTCTCTTTCCACCTCTGTGCTTCTGGCATTACCGAAGGTGAGGTCATTTTTTACTTCAAGATTCCCGTGAATCACAAATTCCTTAGCACCTTCTTTTTCAGGGAACTTTAAATATTTCGTGGCCGATTCCGACTGCGCAGTGAACGCAACGCTAAAGTGTCCCTTCTTGTCGATGCCGTTGGCTAATGCACGTAGGGATTTCACATTATCCCAGGTGGCCTTTGCAGCCAACTCGTTCGCATAGACTTCTAGCGTTTGCTCTGAGGCGGCAACCAGTAACCAATCGTCATATATCATCCATGAAGGTGTGCCGAGGTTTTTATACCACCAGCCAAACAACGCACTAAAGAGGAAGCGATCCCCTTCTTTCAATGTGCCACGCGGGTGACCTTGGAACAGCGAATTCCCGGGACTCAAATTCCCCAGTTGCTCACTTACGGCATCTGGATTGGTGAGCTTAGCTGCAACCACCTTTTCTTGGCCGTAGCCCACATTAACAAAGCTGCCTTCAAACCAACTTGCGGCCGTTAGCGGCTCAATCTCGAGCGGCTCTAGAAGTGCTAATGCTTGTTTTAGTCGCTGCTTCTTGCCTCTATATCCATTGTATCCACGCAGCCATTCTACAGTATTGCCGACGTTCATCTTTACTGCATGAGAGGCGGATGCCGCTATTATCTCACTTACAGAGGTGCCCGAAGGTGAGGCGTCGAATGTGCTGAAAAAGGTGTTTGTCGAATCGGGGTTGATGCTGACGGAAGTAAGCAACACACGGCCCTTTCCAAAGTCAATGTCTATCTCCGACCAGGCTGCCAGATGCTCGGTCCAACTCCAATCATCGTCCGCAAACCAACTTCCTACCGAAGGAAGCTCTTCGTGCTGCATAAAAAGATTCAATGCATCTGAGCTGTTTGCGTTGTTCCATAGTTTCTCAAAGCCCGTATTGTCGATGATATTGTATCCGCTACCCATCTGATTCATCGCTGCTTGCAACAACATTTTACTGGTGCTAATTGCCGCAGAAGACCCGGATTTGAGTGCGAAATAGGTAGAGTCTAGTGCCATGATTGCCCCGTCAGTGTAACTGCTCATTCGACTGCTGTCACCCACGGTCGTCGTCCATATCCAGTCCATCTTATCTGCACCAGAACCACAAAGCGCTCCGGTCCAAGTTCCGGCACTCATACTCATCAAATCTGCCACTGGAAGCGCTGCTGCTGCAGGCAGCTCGGTGGAATCCGCGAATCTTGCCAATTCCTGCGCATCATTTACACGTAGTACTAGAGCGCTATTCATTGGGATAAGCGCGGTAGAGGGGTTAGACTCAGGCGCACTGGAACAGCTCGCCAAAATCAGCGTAAATAAAAGGGAAATGAAATAAGTAATGCGGTGTAACATGAACCAAGGCTTTGGTTCAAAGCTAACGACCTCTAAGGCGCCACAGGTATGGGGGAGGAGGTTAGTTTTCCACAAATTGGCTAATCGCCAAACAAGTTGAGTTGTGCTGGTAGAAGCTGGAAACTCTTTCTGTGATGCGGCGTTGCACCAAATTCTCGAATGGCATCGCGGTGTTGCTTGGTGGGATAGCCTGCATTTCGCTCCCACCCATATTCTGGATATTCTGTGGCCAATTCCTTCATCCGGTCGTCCCTGTAGGTCTTCGCCAACACTGAAGCCGCTGCAATATTCATGTAGGTAGCATCGCCCTTGACTTGACAATGGTGTGGGATGTCCTGATACGTTTTGAATTTATTGCCGTCCACAGCGATAAAATCGGGGCGCTGGTTTAATTGATCAATACTGCGGTGCATCCCGAGAATGCTGGCATTCAATATGTTGATTTCATCGATCTCTTCAGGGCTCACGTGTGCTACCGCCCAAGCAATAGCCTCCTTTTCAATGATGGGACGCAGCATGTACCGCTGCTTTTCAGTCAATTGCTTTGAATCATTCAGTACAGGATGGTGGAAGTCTTTTGGCAGAATAACAGCAGCAGCGGTCACTGGTCCACTCAAGCATCCGCGCCCAGCCTCGTCTGTACCTGCCTCAAACAATGCATCTATTTGGTGTTGCAATTTCATCCCTTCAACGCATCAATCCATGGCTGGGCGCTCGTGGCCCAATCAAAATCTTTCCCGCGTTCCAGCGCCAACGCACTCCACTGCTCACGCTCTAGTTGCATACGCTCCAAAGCAGCTGTCCAGCCATCGACATCATAAGTAGGAACTAACAAACCTTTATCGGCAACCACTTCCGTTATAGCGCTATTATCCGACGCAATAACAGGCGTTCCGCACTGCATAGCCTCTACCAGTGGAATGCCGAACCCTTCCATAGCGCTCGGCATACAATAGGCAATGGCGCCGCGGTACAATTCTTCCAGCTCACCATCATTTAATCGGCCCATCCATTCAACGCGATGCGGTTGTTTCAAACCACTCACTACACTTTTTAATTCAGGGTCGCTAAAATGTGGTTCGCCTGCTACCCGAAGGTTGATTGAATCTTCCTTGTTAGTAGAACACCATTTATCAAAAGCTAAAAGCAGGGTTTTCAAATTTTTACGCGGGGTCAATGCGCCCACTGCACAGAAATAAGCGCCTTCATTGCTGGAGGTACCCGGCGAAAATTTTCTCTGCGGAGCATTGTAAGTCACCGAAATTTTGTCCTCGGGCAACCCGTAAGTGGCTCTTAGATCATTCTTGCTCCAATGACTCACCGTAAAGATTTTATCGGCCACTTCGGCGCCTCTTTTGATGTTCTTACTATAATATTTCGCCACCGGTGCTGGGACCCACTGCGGATGGTGCTCAAAATTCAGATCGTGAATGGTAAGCCATTGTTTGACATTGGTCTTAGCGGGCAGTCCGTCGGGCGACCAATACAGATCTACGTTCAGTCTTTTTAGTTTTTGCGGAACGGCCCAATTGTTCCACATCGCCCAAAGCCATGGATGGCGGGCTGGAGGTGAAACCAGGTGGTAGGACAGGTTGGGGAAATCAAGGCCTAATCGGCCCGTATCGACCTGACGGTCCAAGAGTAAATGAAACTCGTGCTGCGGAAAGGCCGGAATGATCTGCTCGAGCATTCGCAGGGTATAGACCCCAGTACCCTCTAATTTTCCGGGCAATAACCAACGAGCGTTCACGGCGATTTTCATGTTTCAAATGTACAAAAGCCAACTCTTGCGCGTTAGTAAAGCGGTATATTCGCCGCCACAAGCGCTTAATTGGCACAAAACCATGCGAAGTAGGATCAACCAATTCATGCAAAACCCCATCGGTGCAACCCTTGCCAAGGGCGGTGCCGTTGTGCTCCTGTTTAAAGTCATTGGAGCCTTGGGCGGTTATGTCCTTCTTTTTAGCTTATCCCGAGTCGGCGGCGAGCTATCCGTAGGTATTTATGAGGTAGCCTTCACCGTTGTACTGATCGGTTCTACGGTCAGTCGTTGGGGTCTAGATACCGTCTTGGTCCGTGAAATGGCCCGAGATAGGGAGGCAAACCTGGCCAGTCGAGCCCTCTACCTCGCTGTACTTTCCCGCGTCTTCCTGCTGTCCATCGCTTGCAGTATTGCAGTTTTTTTCGGAGCCCAATTCTTAACCGAGCTCTTCTTCCAAAACACACCTATTAACGTTATTGCAACCGCCGCCTTTACCATCATTCCCTTCACCCTCATGCTCCTCAATGCTGAGGTGTTTCGTGCCATGGGCAAGAGCCTTCTTTTTTCACTGAACCAGCACGGGACAGTGTACGTCTTTGTCGGCGCGCTGATAGCATTCATCCCTTTCCCCGAAGCGTATACAGCGGCCGCCGCAGCACAAACCTCATTGTTCCTACTCTTGGGCATCTCGGGGCT
>Ga0255779_1001562_pt1 | contig 25872 bp, 22 predicted proteins | sample 011ome_21_FD_179977 | JGI IMG/M metagenome (GOLD analysis project Ga0255779, IMG submission 179977) | Coastal salt marsh microbial communities from the Groves Creek Marsh, Skidaway Island, Georgia - 011508AT metaG (version 2) | ecosystem: Environmental > Aquatic > Marine > Intertidal zone > Salt...
TTATTGGTCTTCTTCCTAAAAAAATCACAGACTGCATCTTTAATTCTTAACGTTATGAAATCTAGACTTTTTAAGGGTGCGTAAATAGCACTGGTACTGACTTTAATTGATTGGTTTTCAGTAAACCAATGGTCCCAATCTGAAAATAATGCCGCCTTGTAGAGGTCGTCCTCTTTTTTATAGAAACCCTCTTTTATCAAAACTAAAATACGTGTCGCAATCCGACTCGATAAATTTACACGGTACAAAAGCTCATTTGTTCCAGTAAAACTCACGCCCCCATCTGTCTGCATGATATCTTTGGCTTTTAACTGCGTTAATTCATCCACTAAAACTTCTTCAAGTCCTCTAGGGCAGGTTGCAAAAAAACGTAAACTCAAAATAAATCCTTTAAAAATTTAATCGATGGCCATTAATGGATGGTGCACTTTCTATTAAGCGATTATAAAAAATCATTAGGGCAGCACTGGTTTTGTTCTCCAGACTTTTAACTTGCTCTTTTAGTTGCTCCACACGAAGCTCTTTGGGTAAAGTTTTAAATGCAAAAACAATTACATTCCCAGGATTATCAGCTGCTGCGAATAATACCTGATTATTAAAAATCATTTTTATTTTTTTTATGTAGAGCTTTGATTTAGGATCAGATCCCCACAGGTTTATAACAAAGATACCATTTTTTGTGAGTCGAGAATGGCACAGCTCATAATACTTTTCTTCTTTAAAAATATCTGGAAGGCCTTCGTCGTCAAAGGCGTCTGAAACAATAAGATCATACGTGTCTTTATGGTTATTCAAATAATCCACCCCATCATCATGAATAATTTCCAAGCGATCCGAGTCGGGAATAAAAAAATAGCTTTTTGCAACCTGAATGACTTGTGGATTAATCTCGATGGTTTTGGTAAATGATTTTTCACAATATTTAAAAAAAAATTTTTGTAATGAACCCCCACCTAATCCTAAAAATAAAATTTTTGCCGGATTGGGGTTAAAAATTAAGCTGAGTGCAATTACTTTGGTGTAATTTAAAACCAATTGATTATGATTTTTCAGATGCATTGCGCTTTGAATCGTATCATTACCAATGTGCATAGAACGCAAGTTATCTTTCTCACTTACTTCAACTGAAATCTTAGCAAAATCATAGAAAGATGGGTCAGCCCGATAATTAAAAAATTTTCCGATAATATTTTTCATTTTTTACAGGTCCATCATTTTTGTCCATCGCTCGTTCATTCTTTTGATTGATATGGGATGAGCCGTTTTAAGTTCTTGAGCAAATAACGATACCCTTAATTCTTGCAAATCCCACTGGAAATCTATAAAAGCGCTTGGTATAGGTAAATCTCTTTCGACATACTGAATGACTTTTTCAATCCATTTATCTTTTAAGCGACTAATTTGTGTTATCGATTCATGATCTTTTTGCTGCCTTTGCAGATACTTTTCAAATCTTATTCGCATCGTCGTTAAGTATTTGTCAATCAGATTAATGCGGCTCCATTGAAAAAGTGGCAACTCATAGGGCGGCAATAAAATTTCTAACTGCTCCTCATAATCAATTTGCATCGCTTTCGACATGAATTGAAAATTATCTTTTGCAAGAGACAGTTGATAATAGCTTTCTGCTATTTTTTTTAATGCAGCTGTTAATTCATTTAATAGTGGAACAAGGCTCTTATTGGCTTCAACTAAAAGCTTAGAGAACTCAACTGTAGTTCTGATACTTTCTTGATATCGAAAAATAATTTCATCTATAGTGATATCAACTGTATTTTCAATTAATGTCTCGGGTGAAATAATTTTTGTCAACTTGATCGTGGTCAATCCTGATTGTAGAAAATTTTTTTTATAAACTTTAATCTTATCTTTGAGCTGGAGCCTAAGGAGTCGTTTTATCCCTTTTGCGTGCTCTTTTAAAGCATCTTCTTTTGCATCGAGCACGATCAGGTCAACATGCGTATGCCGATCAATAAGTGCAGGATAACCGGTTATCATTTGGTTTTCCCATTCTCTTTCTATAGTTTCGGGTATATCATAATCGGGCCAAAAAATAAGTTGCGTTTTTTCAATACCAAAATCAATATCTTCAATTACCTCGGTCACCATCTCTTTATTTTTTGCTTTGAGTAAGTTTAAATTTCTACTTTCATCGATCACTCGGTCATTTTGATCAATCAAAATAAAATTAACTTTCAAATGTTCGGGTAGGTTTGCTAATTCCTCTTCTGACAATTTATATGCGGAGTTTGATTTTTCTCGAATGAAATGTGTAAATGCCTCATTAAAATTTGTCGTATTATTTTTCTTTTGTAAAAATTCAGTCACGGCATTTTGTAAATGGCCGCATTGACCACGCAAATTTTTGGGTAAATTTTTAATTAAAAAAGTTACTTTTTCTCGGATCATGCCAGGCACCAACCAAGAAAATTTATTCTCCTGAATCTGGCTCATAAGCGAAAAAGGTAAGGTGACTGAGATACCATCACGAGGATGATTGGGATCAAAATGATAACTGACATTAACGTCTATGCTGCCAATTTTTATGTGTTCAGGAAACTGCACTAAATCAATTTTTTCCGCGTCATGTTGCATTAAAAATTCTTTAGTTAAGAATAGAAACTTTGTATTTTCTTGTTCAATTTTTTTTCGCCAAGATTCGAATGCCTGTAAATTTATAATATCTTTTTCAATTTTTTCATCATAGAACTGGTACAAAATATCATCATTAATTAAAATATCTTGCCGACGCGCTTTGTGCTCGAGCTTTTCCACTTCCTTGATAAGCTCAAGATTGTGTTGCCAAAAAGGCGCTTGCGATTCAAAGTTACCCTCAACCAGAGCCTGCCGTATAAAAATTTCCCTCGACACAATGGGGTCTATGGGTCCATAGTGAATGGTTTTTGCCGGGTTAATAATCAAGCCATAAAGCAATGTTTTTTGTGTTGCATCAACCCGACCAAGCTTGCTATTCCATCTTGGATTTGCGTATTCATACTCAACCAAATGCGTTGCCATTTGCTCGACCCATGCAACATCAATTTTTGCTACACATTGCGCATACCTTTTGCCGGTATCAATAATTTCTGCCGCCATAAGCCATTTAAAATTCTTATTTCTAAATAATCGTGGACCAATGAGAAACTTCACCCCTCTTCCCCCAAGATACATAGGGCCATCAATCTCCTTTTGCCCAATATTACTGAGATGCCCAGCCAATAATGCTCGGTGTACTTGGTCATAAGTTGCCTCTTTTTGGTTAATATTAAAGCTCATTTCTTCGACAATATTTGTCAGTTGTTTATGCAATTCTCGCCACTCACGCATGCGGTTATAGGACACAAAATATTTTTGACAAAATTGCCGCAGCTGTTTGCTCCGATTTTTATTTACCTCGAGCTGAAATCGACTCCATAATCTTAAAAGAATCATAAAGCCTGAATCTGGATCATGAAATTGTTGGTGTGCTTGATCAGCCTGTTCTGCCTTATCTAACGGCCGCTCCCTAGGGTCGGAAACACTCAGTGCACTTATGATGATTAAAATTTCATGCAAACAATTTTCTTTTTTAGCCTCTAGAAGTACCCTGGCATGTGCTGGGTCAATTGGTAGCATTGCAATTTGTTTACCTAGCGGTAATATTTTGTTTTGCTTGTCAACCGCACCCAATTCTTGCAGAAGTTGGTAGCCATCTTGTATCAATCGATTCGAGGGTGGGTGAATAAAAGGAAATTTATCAACTTGTCCCAAATTTAGGTCAGCCATGCGTAAAATAACTGAGGCTAAGGATGTGCGAATTATTTCAGGGTCAGTAAAATCGGGTCTAAGATTAAAATCTTCTTCGTCATAGAGGCGAATACAAATACCAGGTGCTATGCGTCCACAGCGCCCTGCACGCTGATTCGCTGATGCTTTTGATATTTTTTCAATTAACAGCTGATCAATTTTAAGGTTTGGACTATAGCGCACCACTCTTGCCAATCCCGCATCAATAACGTATTTGATACCAGGGACTGTCAATGATGTTTCAGCAATATTGGTAGCTAAAATTATTCGATGTTGTGTTGAAACTTGAAAAATCTTTTGTTGATCTTTAAACGGTAAACGAGAAAATAATGGGAGAACATCAAATCGATCACGAAATTGATCGGATAAGTATTTTTTTGTGTCATGGATATCGCGCTCCCCAGGTAAAAATACAAGAATATCCCCTTCTACTTTACCGAGCTCATTAATAACTCCAACGATGCCATCCTCAATGCCCTCAATTAACGCCTCTGATATTTTTTTTAGCGGACGGTAAATAACATCAACCGGATAGGTTCGGCCAGACACCTGGATAATCGGTGCGTTATTAAAGTGCGCTGAAAATTTATCCACATCAATCGTGGCGCTGGTAATAATGATTTTTAAATTTTGTCGTTGCGTGATGAGGTTTTTTAAATAACCTAAAAGAAAATCAATATTAAGACTTCGTTCATGAGCCTCATCAATAATAATTGCATCATAGTTTTTTAACAGGGGGTCACTCTGGGTTTCAGCGAGCAAAATGCCATCTGTCATGACTTTTACTGCTGTTTTTTTTGATATTTTTTCAGCAAAACGTACTTTAAATCCCACCAGTTCACCTAAATTTGAATTCATTTCTTCTGCAATTCTGGTGGCAACAGAACGGGCAGCAATGCGCCTTGGCTGTGTATGCCCAATAAGTTTCTTACTGCCTAGTCCTAGCTCAAGACAGATTTTTGGTAACTGTGTTGTTTTACCAGAGCCTGTTTCGCCGCAGATGATACTGACTTGATTTTCATGAATGATTCTAAGAATTTCGTCATGTTTTTCCGTTACCGGAAGATTTTCAGGAAAATAAATTTTTTGTGGTAATTCTCTGATAGTTGCCTCTTATTTTTTTAAAGCCATTTGTTTAATTATTTTTTTTTAACCTTACACACTCTTCAATTCCAGTATTGCCACCTTTGTAATTAGGCTCGTAATAAAATTTTTTAAATGCCATATTTCCATCTTCATTAATAAAGAATTTGGCTGTCGCCACACCGTAATCTTCATTTGCTTTAGCCTCCAGTGCAAAGTAAATACCAACATCCATGCCCTCCCCAGCAGCAAAACCGCGATAAATTCCAAAATCAGGTACGCTCAACTCAAAGGAATAACTTTGATATTGTTGATTGCTGTAATCTGGTTGGATTTGTATTGTCACGGTACCCTTAAATTCGCCTTCATGCAGATCTTGTCCGACACAATCGTATTGGCCACTTAAGTCTTGCGCAAAAATAGAGCTAGAAAAAAAAACAAATGACATGAAAAAAAACCGACGAATTAATTGCATAACACCTTCCTCAAAGCTTAAATAATAAACTTCGATTTTAACTCGGGGAGATTAAACTCGCCTAGTATTTTTTCAATTCGCGCCTTTGCATTGCCTTTAATTTGTTGGGTTTTTTTTGCTATGATCAACTCATTTTTCATTGAGTGTTCCCAGCCGACCAATTCAGTTACGGTGACTTGGTAACCCTGCGATTCTAACAGGAGGCATCTGAGCACATTCGTTAAATGGCTTCCTAATTCACGTGTATGAATAGCATGGCGCCATAATTCTGCAAGTGGATTTTTTAGTGACTGAGTTTTATGTGTTCTTAGAAGTTTAGCTACCTCTGCCTGGCAGCATGGAATTAAAATTATCCATGCCGCTTCTTTCTTTAACCCAAAATGGAGTGCGTCATCAGTCGCAGTATCACATGCATGAAGTGCCGTCACAATATCCACATTTTCTTTAACAAATGCGTTCGCTTGATTTGTGTCAGCAGCAACAAATTGCATTCGCTCAAAATTAAATTTTTTTGCCAACTGCTCAGAAGAAAAGACGAGTTCCTTGTTGCGTTCAATGCTAAGAATTTTGCCTTGCGTTAATTTAATAAATAAATCGTAGAGAATAAAACCAAGGTAAGATTTACCCGCACCATGATCGACAACAAAATAATTTGAATTAATTAAATTAATTTCCTTCAGAATAGGCTCAATGAACTGGTACAAATGATAAACTTGCTTCAACTTACGCCGAGAATCCTGATTAATTTTTCCATCGCGCGTTAAAATATGCAGGTGTTTTAATAATTCAATGGATTGCTGGGGTTTAATTTCTTCAATGAGCGTCATAAGAATAAGTTTACCTCAATACAGAATAAGGTTAATTTTTAAAGGGCAAAGATGAGCATCCAATGGTTTCCAGGGCACATGACCGCTGCCAAAAAGAAAATAGAAGAAGCGTTAGAAATCAATGATCTTGTCATTGAAATTTTAGATGCGCGTATTCCTGGTGCATCAACAAATCCCATGATTGAGTCCATACGCAATCAACGGCAACGCCCGCATCTTAAAGTATTAAATAAAGCAGATTTGGCAGATGACAAAATTACGCAAGAGTGGATAAGTTTTTATAACCAACAACCAAAAACATTATGTATTGCCATCTCAGCAAAACACGCCTCCGAAGTTAAAAAAATACTACCGGCATGCACAAAAATTGCGCCCCATCGAGGCACCGCAATTAAACCTCTGAGAATGTTAATCATGGGGGTGCCCAATGTGGGTAAGTCAACCATCGTGAATTCGCTGAAGAATAAAAAAATTGCAAAAACCGGGAATGAACCCGCCATAACAAAATCATTACAAAGGATTGAATTGAATAATCAGATGATACTGACCGATTCCCCCGGAATGATGTGGCCAAAAATTGATAATGCATTAGATGGTTTTTTATTGGCTGCATCACATACGATTGGTATTAACGCCTACGATGAGATTGATACAGCATTGGTGTTATACGACATCCTTAAAATGTCCTACGCAGAGCTATTAATTAAAAAATATAAGCTTGCCTTGCCGCTGCCTAATGATGAGTCATTTCTTTGTGCAATTGCGGAATACCGTGGCTTTAAGATCAAAGGTGGTGAATTGGATATTCACAAAGCTGCTGTCACATTTTTGGGCGATTACCGTCAAGGCATTCTCGGCAAAGTATCACTGGAATCGCCGACATCAAGACGACAAAGTAATTTAAAAAAATAAAAGTTAATCTGACCATTCATAAATAATGACTGCCTGCCCATCAAATTCATTTTCTGCATTATATACATTCCAAATGGTAGCTTTCTTAATAAAAAATTCTGTGCCATCTTTTCTCACACGAGAGCCTTGATAATTTTCAATAAATCCATGCTGATGAACTTCATCGAGTAATTTTTGCCGCTCAACCTGATTTGATCGGGTCGCAGAAAGTCTTGAATCTAACCCAATAAATTCCGACTCATGCATACCAAATAAGCGCAACATTGCGTCATTGGCGTAATTGAATGTTGGTACGGTATTATTTGTGTGGCTAGCGATAGGAAAAGGTAATTTTTTTATTACGTAACTTAAATTTTCGTTACTTGCAATATCACATAATTTCTTGCCGATAAGATTTTCATAACTCATATAAAGTTTTACACAATGGTTTGTATGGTCACTATTCAAAATTACTCACAAGTATAAAAATCTTGCATTTTTGTCTTGATGATTTGCGTTTGATCGTAGACAAATTCACCAGATTCGTAACGCTCCCAATGATGTTCTAAAGTTAATTGATCCTTGTTAAAACTAATTCGGCCCGTTTCGTAATTTTCAACAAATAAAATACACGTTAAGGATTCATTGTGGAGGCAGGATTGAGCTGGATAAATCTGACTTTTAAAAATAGCTTCATATGACCGAGGCAAATAAATATTAATAACCAATTTGTGTCTTAAGCCTAAATCATCTTTTTGACAGTGATATTCATAATGACCATAAGGATTTGTTGAAAAATAATATATCAACATTGAAAAAAAAATAATTAATAGAAAATATAATTTTTTACTCATTTTCAATCAAAACATATCTATTAATTTTTAAACACCCTGCCTCTTCAAGGCATGGCCAATCGGTATTTTTTCCGCATGAATTTAGAGTAATAGTTGATTCCGATAAGCAAAACTCTTGGTTATCAATTGAGGTAGTTTCATTACATGAATAATTGCTATTTAGTTCGTTTACTTGAATCAATTTTAAAAGAGGATCTTGAGAATTAGCTTGTATTTTTAATGAGGTAAATACTAAAAAAATCCAAAGAAAATATTTCATGGGTCTATAATAAACCTCAAAAGTAACAGTATCAAATATTTCATGGTCCAAAAAAATTATAATGAATTGTATAGTGAAGGTATTGCTAATTTAAGAGCCAATGATTTAAATAAAGCATTAAATATTTTCAAAAAATTAAACAAGGAGATGCCAAAGGAAATAACAATTCTTAATTTACTTGCAGAGATACACATAAAAAAAGATTTAATTATTGAAGCCATTAAATTCCTAGAAAAATCAATTCATATCGATTCAAGACAAGACAGTGTTTTACTAAATCTAGGATTGTTATATTTTCAACTGAATCAAAATGATTTAGCTATGCAATTTATTTCTAGAGCAAAATTAATTGATAATAAAAATACGCAAATTTATTTAAATCTCGGAATAATTTTACTCAAAATTAATAAAATAGAACCAGCAATCAAAGAGTTTGAAGAAGGTTTATTGATAGAAAAAAATAATTTTTTACTTAATTTTAATCTCGGTTTAGCATATCAAAAACAAGGTGATGATACTCAGGCTGAAACATACTTGCGTAAATGTCAGCAAATTCAACCTAATAGCTATGATGTATGTATCACACTATCAAATATTTATTCTGACCAAAACTCTTATGAAAAAGCTTTAGTTCTATGTGATGAAGCCTTAAAAATAAATAAAACTGCAGATGCTTTTTGCAATCGAGGCATTCTAAATCATTACCTTGAAAATTACGCAGGTGCATTAAAGGATTATGATCAAAGTATTCAGCTCCAAAATGGCTATGTAAGAGCCTTATTCAATAAATCAATAACATTTTTAAAAATAAAAGATTTTGAAAATGGTTGGGATCTTTATAACTCAAGATGGAATACTCCATCTTATAAGTCAATTAAAGAGTCCTTTCCAAAAAATAAAAAAAAATGGAATGGTACAAAAGTAAATATTCTTTTTCTAATATCTGAACAAGGAATTGGTGATCAAATACTTTTTTCTTCATATTTGGATGAACTAAAACCTTATTGTAAAAAATTAATTATTGCATTAGATCAAAGATTAATAAATTTATACCAAAGGTCTTATCCTGATATCGAATTTATATCGAATAATTTAAAAAAGTATGATTTCAGTTTTGAAGCTTTTTTACCTTTGGGTGATTTATGTCAAATATTTCGAAGAACGGAGTCTAGTTTTAAACCAAAAAAAACTTTTTTAAAAGCTAATAAAAATCAAGTAGTAGATATAAAGCAACAATTAAATAGCTTGGTGAATGGTAATAAAAAAATTATTTGTGGGTTAAGCTGGCGAAGCATCAACACTGTCTATGATAAAGATAAAAGTTTGGATCTTGAATTTCTTATTGAAAATATCGATTTTAAGAATATCAATTTCATCAATTTGCAATATGGAAATGTGGCTAAAGAAATAAAAAACATTAAAAAAAAATACAACCTCGACATTCACCAATTTGAGAGTATAGATAATTTTAATGATATCGATGGTTTATGCTCCCTAATCGACGCATGTGATTTAATTATTTCAACAAGCAATGTTACAGTTCATTTAGCATCTGCTCTCGGCAAAGATGTGAGATTGCTACTCAATAAAAATTCTCCATGGTGGTGGTTTATCAACCAAACTAATAGTTTATGGTATGAAAGTTGTACAATTTATCGGAATACTGACTCATGGAAAAAAACATTTAATCAACTTAATAATGATCTTAAAAAATTAATTAAAATTCATAATTAATTGAAAAATTAAACGTTCTGCCCATACCAGGTACTTGGGAACCAGATGATTTAGTTAATCCTGTTCCATCAAACGCCATCGTTTTACCTTGGCCGAGGTATTCACCCCCTAAAGGGTCTTCATAATTTTTATCAAACAAGTTTTCAATGCCGACATTAAATCGCAATGTATTCCAAAGGTAGGATGATTTAAGATCTACCACCATATAACCTGCCGTTTGTCTTTCTAGCCGCTCAGCATCAACTTTATTTTTTTTAGCAACTAATTTGGAGGCAATAGTGTTTTCCCACTGACCGTAACGATGATTAAGGGTAAGTGTAAAATTAATGGGCATCAGGTTGTAAAGATTAGTGTTGTTATCCTTATTTTTACCTCGTTGATAATTTAATTTAGCTAACAATGCAATTGTTCCAACAGCTTCATCATTCCATAATTTCGTACCTGCAAGCGCATCAATTCCATATAGGTAAGCATCTTGATTAACAAATTGCATTGTGCGAAACCCATCAGCGCGCGTGGTTAGGGTCTTTGCGTCAATATAATCAGTGATGTAGGAATAATACGGATTCATTTTAAATACCCATGTTTTTTCAGCGTCTTCATAGTTATACAAAAAACCAATTTTATGTGCGATTTCACTATCTAAATTAATATTGCCCACATAACCATTGCCATCGCCATACAAGTTATTCATATTTGCTACCATTGCCCAAGTTGACCAAGTGTAACGTTGGTAAAGGTTAGGGCTACGACTCTTCATGGTATAGCCAAACTCAATATTTGCTTGCTTGCTCGGTGTAAATTTTGCCAACAAACTAAGGTCAATATTATGGTCATGTTTGGTTCGGTCAGTTTGATTGAAGGCATCAGAATCCGTGACTTGCTGTGTCATCATGTTATTCGTTGTGCTGTATCCTTGCACTTGGTCTGCATCGGTTCTAACAAAACCATAACGGATCCCGGCAGAGGTTAGCCACCGCTCACTATAAATTCGATCCCATTGCGCAAAAAAATCAACTCGATCACGCTGACCATTATTGATATTAACAAATGTATTTGGCTGCATCATTACAGACCCAGGTACTGCATCAAACGTATCATCCAGCCGGTAATATTGCATTTCAATACCCGTCTTTAATGTATCTCGATTATTCAAATAGATTTCAGCGTCTAGATTAAGTCCCGTTGTGAAACCTTCCGATTGCATTGGCATACCAGGCGCTGAATTGTAAATAAATTGTTTATCAGGGCCAAAGTTATGGCGGTGCTGCGTATCGTCAAGATAGAAAGCTGTTTTTGCATTACCCCAATGATAATTGCTTTTAATAGCAAGTCTCGTTTGTAATGATTTATTTTCGACTGAATCCATTCTTTGGTTAGCAAACGATTCATAGGGGCTGTAATGATAACCCACTTGAAAATCATATAAATCATTACCTATTTTTTTAGCGAAATTTACTTGGTGATTGGTGTTTTTAAATGCTGTCGACCCTACCTCATCAGCACTTAGGTAGCCGCGACCAGTAGCAGCCAAACCAGCCGCTTTAAATGCACTGCCGGCATAATAATTATTTGCCTCAACCCCGGAGCCATAGTAACGCAGTGAGGTATCATGATTTTTTGCGGTCATTAAATAATTTAAGCCAAGCGTGTCATTGTTGCTTTTAAAAAAAGTTTGGGCGCGTTGGTTCACATGCCATGCGGTACTGCTAGAAAAATCAATGTTGTTGCTGGTGATTTTAATAACGCCACCGATATTATCTCCCCCTTGACTGACTGATGATAATCCTGCCACCACCGACATAGTGTCAATGTTCGCTGGGGTAGCGTAAGCCAGCGGTGCATTCATATGATTCGCGCATGATGAAATTAAGTCCATGCCATCAATCTTTATTTTGATGCGATCATCGCTCAGGCCTTGTATAGAGGGCAGGCTTGAAAACCCACCATTTTGTATTCGATTAACACCCAAAAAATAATCTAATAGCTCGCCACTGTCATAGCTAATCGGCTCTTGCAGCTCAATCGCGTTAAAAATTAAACTACTTTCACCAAATGGTGATTCAGCAAATTCATGCACTTGAATGGAATCAATGTTGAATGAATTTGCTTTTACCAGTATCGGTGCCATAAATAAATATATGCAAATAAGTTGTCTCATAGAACTTTCTACTAAATGAAATTAGTTTGGAAGGCCTTATTGGCCGTGAAAAAGAAACTTAATGCTGTGGCGGGGCGTGCGGATTAAAATTAATAAACCTGGCGCTTATAAAAGAAATTTTATCGTCAGGTAAGAAAGATTGTGCTTGCTTGTTTGCCACAAAAGAAGGCCACACGTGTTTGCTATCAATGGCTTTCCCAGCGGCAAAATTACAAAATTCACAATGCGTCATCGTTAAATTTTCTGGTGAATCCGTTAGCGTAGTGTCGGACTCTATAAGCTTGATGCCATTAGCCGAACAAATTACATCGACAAAGCTATCCTCTTGGCTTGCATGGGCATTACCCAGCATGGGACCGATGAGCAAAAAGACCATCGCCATCCAAGCAAGCCATGTTGCCCACGTTTTATTTGAGTACATTCGCATGAAAGACATTTTATAGAAAATATATGTTTTGGTAAATCTTCCTACAAAATACCGATTTTTATTGGTGCTTTTGTCATGCTGATTATTGCTGGGATCACCTACCGTCAAGCACAACATTTACCTTGTCCCTCTGATAAAAAGTTAGCCCAAGCGTGCCAGCGATTGAGGCAGCGCTCGGGTCTAATTTTACTTATATCTAGCCTTATTTACCTCGTTGGGTTTGTCTTTGCTTTTATTCTTCCCTACTTACTTTAAGCAGAAAGTTACGCAGGAAAGCTAGCTGAATTTCTTCGGCGTGAGCCAAAAGAATTTGATTTTTTCTTCACACCAAACTTTTTCTTAAATGATTTTTTAAAAGGCTCGCTGCGAAAGTCTTTTTCTGGCTCATCATTTTTCATTGTCAGAAATTCCATGGATATTTTTGCGTACTGTTCTATTTTTCTAATCATTGGGCGGTCACTGGTGTTTACCAAGCTATAAGCTTTACCCAGTTTCTCCGCGCGACCTGTACGGCCTATACGATGAATATAATCTTCAGCTTTTCTAGGAAGGTCAAAATTAATTACATGCGTTACTTCTTTGACGTCAATTCCTCGTGCAGCAATATCTGTTGCGACTAAAATTTTTAATTTATTGTCTTTAAATCGATCAATAATTTGTGTTCGTTGGCGTTGCGACAAATCACCATGTAAAGCTTTAGACGGATGATTGATTGTAAATAGATCGCGTGATAATTTATCCGCATCTCTTTTGGTTGAGGTAAATACGATTGCTTGATTTAGCTCGTCATCGCTTAGTATTTCTTCTAATACTTGTTTCTTGTGCTCATAATTTTTTACACTGTAAAGATACTGTTTGATATTTTTATGCGCTTCAATTTTATTCTCAGCGGCTACCCGTACTGGATTTTTTAAGAAGTTTTGTGCAATTTTTTCTATGTTTGGAGTGAGGGTTGCGGTAAACATCATCATCTGTTGATTATTTGATGTTGCCTCATAGATTTTTTTAATGTCAGGCATAAAACCCATGTCTAGCATACGGTCTGCCTCGTCAATTACCATCGCTTTAATATGCTTAAGTTGTATTTTATTTTGTCGCATAAGGTCCATTAAACGGCCCGGTGTCGCAATCACAAAATGCAGGTGATTTTTTAACAGGCGATTTTGAAGGTTATAGGATACGCCTCCTGTAATTGCTAGTGTATTGACACGCATGTAGCGGCTAAATTGGATAACCTCTTTTTCAATTTGATTGGCTAATTCACGCGTCGGTGCCAATATTAATACATCTGGACTCAAGCTTTTTTGATGGTGCCCTGGACGGCTTTGACCAATTAAATTTAAGAGTGGTAAACAAAATGCGGCTGTCTTCCCAGTACCTGTCTGTGCCGAAGCTAATACGTCTTTATGGTTTAGAATATGTGGAATCGCCTTTTGTTGGATAGGCGTTGGGGTTAAATAATTGTTTTTTACGATTGCTTGATTGATTGGTTCAATAAAACCAAACGATTGAAATGACATAGATTTCCTTTGAAAAAGTAATTAAATAGATTGGCTTTAACTTTTTATCAAGGCAATCGATTAGACGCGCATTATATAGACAAAACATAATAAAACAAACTAAAAACATCAAATAAACAATTAGTTAGAAAATGTGTTAGATTAGCGACCTTTTTAAGTACTTTATCTCCAACAACACTATGCGTAACTCAATTAACGAGATCAGAACCAATCTATTAAGCGGGCTTACCGTCGCCTTAGCGATGGTGCCAGAGGCTATTGCTTTTGCATTAATTGCCCATGTGTCGCCATTAACTGGGCTTTACGCAGCTATTATTGTTTGTCTTATTACTGCCGTGTTTGGTGGTCGTCCAGGCATGATATCTGGTGCTACAGGAGCGTTGGCTGTCGTTATGGTCGCTCTAGTTGTCGAACATGGGGTTGACTATCTTTTTGCCACCGTAGTATTAATGGGATTATTACAAGTCACTTTTGCTCTCTTTAAACTCGGAAAATTTATTCGTATGGTGCCCTATCCGGTGATGCTGGGTTTTGTAAATGGGCTAGCGATTGTTATTTTCCTCGCCCAATTTGGCCACTTCAAAGAATTAGGTGCTGATGGTGTTTCCTTGTGGATGTCTGGTGCCGCCCTTTATACAATGCTGGGCTTAACGGCTTTGACTGTGCTACTCATTTACCTAATTCCGCTGCTAACTAAAGCAATCCCGTCCTCGTTGGGTGCGATTATTATTGTCTCTACCATCGTTGGTTTTTTTGGTTTGGATACCAAAACCGTTGGTGACTTAGGCTCCATTGCCGGAGGGCTACCAGCATTTCATTTGCCAGATGTAGCCTATAATTTTAAAACGCTTCAAATCATTTTCCCTTATGCATTCTTGTTAGCATGCATCGGTCTGATTGAAACCTTATTAACCCTGAATCTTATTGATGATATGACTAATACGCGTGGGCGGCCAAATAAAGAATCTATGGCACAGGGTGCCGCTAACATCATCACAGGATTTTTTGGTGGTATGGGTGGTTGCGCTATGATTGGGCAGAGTATGATAAATATTAACAATGGCGCCCTAAAACGCTTATCGGGTATCGCCACAGCAATTTTTCTTGCAAGTTTTATTTTATTTTTATCGCATTGGATAGAGTTAATTCCCTTAGCAGCGCTCATTGGTGTCATGTTTGTTGTCGCGGAAAAGACTTTTGAGTGGGGCACGTTACGTCTTTTTGGCAAGGTGCCAAAAGAAGATATTTTTGTTGGATTATTGGTCGGCGGTGTAACAATCATCGCGGATCTTGCTATTGCCGTTATTCTTGGCGTCATTGTTTCAGCGCTTGTCTTTGCTTGGAAGCATGCAAAAAAAATTGAGGTGACTACCAGGATAGATAAACAAGGATTTAAAACATATTACCTCAATGGCACCCTATTTTTTGCCTCAGCAAAGAATTTTCATGAGTTGTTTGATATCCAAAATGATCCGAAAGATATCGTTATTGACTTTAAAGATTCTCGGGTTGTTGACCATTCGGCTATTATGGCAATCGACAATCTTGCCGGCAAGTATAAAGCTGCTGGTAAAAAATTACATCTGGTTCACTTAAGCCCGGATTGTGTTGATATTCTGGAGACTGCCAAAGATATGGTTGAAATCAACCGTATTGAGGATCCTCGCTACCATATAGCCGATGATAAGATTAGTTAATGCTTTTGCAAAATAGTTAACGCCTCAATCTCATGCACAATGACACTTAAATCATCTTGAGTAATAGCAATCTTCATTGGTAAAAAACCATAATCTTTTGCTAGCCAGGCATCAATCCTGTCTGGCTCCTCATAATTAAACTTAGCAATATGTAAAAATTTAACATTGCCTATTGCTGTTGCCAACGCACCCTCATTCACATATTGATAATCATAAGTTTTAAATAGCTTTGCATTGGTAATGGGAATTTGCATTTTCTCGAGTGGGTTGAGGAACATAAACTGGAAAAAGATACTTAACTGATCCTGTGCTCCCTCCATTAAATCAAAAAATTTCTCTTCGTTATTTTTTAATACGCGTAAGCGTTTATTCTGCCAATCAAAAAAAGCTTCGTTGCGTTTTTTTTTGCCATATTGATATAAGTAATAATTCGGTCGCAGTCCATCTTCTTTAATTGTGCCCTGGCTTTTTTGAATTAGGCCGTCCGAATAAATCAGTGAAGTAAAACCTGTGGCGTGCGCGTGATAGTTAATTTGATAGGTATTGCCATCAATGCTGTAGTGAATAGTTAAGAAACCAATTTCTGAAACACGTGGAGTTTCCTTGTTTTTCTTTTCAACGCTCGTTTGTCCTAGGGGGTTAATCCTGTCTTGTGAGGATTTATTTGGTCCTAATTCGTACAATACTTTAAATTTAAATTGAATATCTTTGATTGTCTCACCATAAACTGGCGGCTCATCTGGTACGCTGATATCCTCCACTGGTTGGCATAGCTCACATAACGGGACGGGGAACATTTCTTTTTTTTTGTTGATTTGCATGTCAGGTTTTTTTTCTATCACCTTATCTTGCAACACAGATGTTGGATTTTTTTTCTCAACAGATTGCAATGATTCTTTTGTTTTCAATTCCGTTTTTTTAGCACTTTTCTTTTCAGAAATTTTGTCAAAGGTTGGTAATAAATTAATTTTCAAAGATTCAACTGGGTCCGGTTGCTGAATAGAATAATGAACATTTGAGAAGAAAAGTAGATGCACCAAGAATGAAAGAACAACAAAAAAGAAGAGTAAATTTTTTTTCACTTTGAATTTATTTTGTCTTAGTAAAAATAGCTGGTTAACACCATTTTAACTTAATGTAAGAGAAAATTTTTTTATAAAAGGGTCAAAAAAACCACCCGAAGGTGGTTTTTCAGAGAGACATGTTATTCGCTGTCTGCATTTTCTGCAGGCGCTTCATCCATTGGAGCATCTTCTGCAGGTACTTCTTGGGTTGGCTCGGTATCTGATGCAGAAACATCAGAAGATGGATTGTTATTGCAGCCAAATAAAACTAATGACATTAAAAAAGCGACAAGTAATTTTGCCATGATTTTCCTTAAAAAAAGAATTCAAATTGAATTCGAGCGAATCATATCACTATGTTAAAAAAATTCAATATTTTTTATTTGAAAAGTGTCACCTTGGCACAAATAGAATGCAAGATGCTCCCATTATGATGTAAGACTATATCCGCTGAGATAGACTAAACTATTGTTTTAGAATGATTTTTTCCTAAATACACTTAGGTAAATTGACTTTATAGGCTATTCATTTATCGTCCAGCATCAAAGGGACCAGGAGCAAGTTTTTATCGTAAAAAACTTCTTGGTATATTGCATTGATACCAGCAATTATGAATGAAGATAAAATACCTTGTTCATAACTTGCCACTGGCCATCAATTTTAAGTAGATTAAGTAAATCTGTAAAGCGCAACCCAGTCCAATTATCCAGCTCTACTTTAACGTTCGCAATATTACCTATAATATCAATGGCGGCAATACTGTATATTAAATTTGAGGCAGCACCATTGTTATCGTGCCAGTCGTATAACCCCTGAATGGGCCCTTCTATCAAATCATCCCCCACATAACCATACCACGTGGCATCCTTATGAAAAGAAGGCTTCATATCATTGCTATTGCCAGAAATTGCGCCTTTTATATAATTTTCAGTAAGCAATTTGGTTATTTCTTTGTAATCATCTATACGAGTAGAAAGTGTCATAATTTTATTCCCGCCTTATTTTTTTAATTGATACCAGTTAATTAGATTTAGAAAAAACCTAATTGGTAATGTTAGGCAAGAGGCGAAGCTTTCCCTCATTATACCCTATTCTCAAAAATGAACGTTTTGCGGTGAGGTTACCCCTCTTCCCATAGGCTATATAGTGAGGTGTGGGTGATATGGTTTCGGAGTAACGTAAATTTTGGATTGCATTTTTTTTTATAATGTGTAACGGTGTTCATAGCTCTTTAGTAAGTTAACGAGTTAAAACATAAAAAAATTAATTAAGAAACCGGTTAGCCTAGAGTAGGTTCAGTAAGACGCAGTATTGGCTAACTAACTATTTTGAGGGGGCGCTTAATGTATTTCAATAAAAAAGCTATTACTGCGGTTGTAATTAGTGTGTCTATCAGTATTCAAATGGCACAAGCTGGACCTAATGATCCATTAAATGGACCTGTCTACGATGCGCCAATAAATGAAAATTGGGCGCCATCAAAATACTGGGGTGCTGAAGATAAGGCCGGAAGTGCTAACCACATGAAAAATCCTAAGAATGTGAAAAGAGCGCTTTCAACTGTAAAAAAATTTAAAGCAATCAGTGTCGGTAAGTATTATCACCGGGAAGCGCCAGCATTTGGCCCTAGAGGATGGAATATGACCTTTACCGGAACTCCGACAGGTGGTCCGTTTGGCGCTAATGCACTTATTTACCATGAGGAGCTAGTCACAACTGAAATTGGGCAAATTCAAACTCAGTTTGATGGGCCAGGTCATATTGGTGTCAATACTTCAAACGGTATGTTTATGTACAACGGATTTAATCCTATGAATCCTGAGAATGGTTACGAAAGAGGGGCCGGAGGACGTGTCGTTGGACTTGGTGATGCCGGAGTCGAACATGTTGCTGAAACGGGCTTTGTGTGTCGACTTGTTGTGCTAGATGCAGTGGCATACAAGAAAAAAATTGGCCAAATTTCACGCAGCGTTGAGATGTTGCCAATTCCGAAGACTTCGGCTGATGTCGGTGGAATCGTCACTGCTGATGACATCGATGGTATCTTGAAGATGCAAGGTTTAAGCCCTATACAGTCTGGAGATTGTGTTGCTCTTCATACAGGACAAGGCAATACATGGAGTAATGATCGTTATAAAACCATGAGTTCCGATGAGCGCGCTGCTGCAAGAGCGATGTTTGCGCAAGGAGAGCCTGGTTTTGGGTACTCTGCATGCGAGTATTTTGGTAAGAGAAATATAGCGCTCACGATGGGTGATACTTCATCAACTGATGCGAAACCTGGAAATGAAGTGGAGGGTTGGGCGGATCCTTGTCATACTGAACTTCAAGTGAAATATGGTGTCTGGAATCTCGAGAACGTTGACACTAAATCTTTGGTTGACGGAAAAATCTATGAAGGTGCATTTATTTGGTCCCCATTACGTATTATTGGTGCGACAGGATCTCCAGGCAATCCAATTGTGCTCTACTAGAGAAATTTACTGTGATGGAGTAATAAGCTTTAATTTAATAGTGCTTACCCTGCCGGCTGAGCAAAAACTCAGTCGGATTTTTAACTCATTTAGCCTCTAATGACTTCATTTAATTGGGGTAGTTGCTATGCTACGATAAGGATGAAAGCGCATTTAAAAATTTTTTTCAAATCGATTATATGTAGTTATTTATTTGTCGGTAACTTGTTGATGGCTCATCCTCGGGCTGAAAATTCGTTAATTACCGATTTTGATTGTAATACGTCCTACCCAGATGTAATGAGCTCTCTGCCGTTTCCTCTTTCTGAGTTTGGATCGCTCATGTGCTTTGGGAATGGTCAGTCGATTATGGCTAAGCCCACATGGTCTTGGCGATATTCAGGAAGCTTTTTTGACACACCACGAATTCCTGCTAGCGCCCATGATGATATGGCGGCCGTTCCGCCACCCTATTATTTTCGGGTAATTTTTTCTACCACTCACGCGCAGGAGATTAAAGCGGATCGAAAGACTCAATATTTGGACCGATTGATGAGTGAGGTCGTAACATTTAGGCCGCAGGCACCAATTTCTCAACTTTATGCTATTGATTTGACAAACAACCACCATGTTGTTATTCGTGTATTCGTTGCTTTAGAGACAAAGATTAACGGCTGGTTGCTCGTTTGTAATCCAGAGTGCCAGCCCGAATACGTGATTTTATTTAAAAAGCGCTAGAGCCATCAGTAGTTACTTAAATAATCGGAGTGTACTCAATTTAAATCCATTGTACTTACCATGCTCGGCCACGAGCGCACCCCTACTCTAGGCTTGCTGACGTCAGCTAAGACGGAAGTGTTGACTTAGAAGATGAGTGCTAGACCGAGGTATGGCAGTTAAATTTTTGCACAATTTCTGTGGTTAACTCTGTGGACAAACGGTGACTTAAATACAAACACAAGGTTGTATATATCCTCTAGGGATTTGCTTTATATTTAATCAGTTATTCATCTTTTTCTTCGGTTGTTTTGCTGTCTGAATTGGCTGAAATCATTTTTTCACCTTCCCATCTTTGTCCACACCAACAAACACCTTCAGCATTGATGATGCAGGTACCGCTACCACAACAACGCTTATCTTCCATAGTCATTTCTCCTTTGGCTGGCAGTGAGGCAAATTTTTGAAGCGATAATACGCGAACAGCTTATACAAAAAACATGCAATTTGATAAGCAATGGGTAACCTAACAATTAAGCTGAGTATTTTAAAGTAGTTCAATTCAGACCAGATTGCAATGAATGCATCCACACCTGATTTAATATTTACCCCTTCAACTACATGAAGACTCATCAGTGCGTCACGAAGAGTTATCGAGGGATAGCGAGCTAAATTTTTAGTGATGGTTATATCGACCCATTCAAATTTACCTTTGGGGGCGATTGTTTGGTAATAAAGTATTTCTTTATTACAAAGACCGCACTTGCCATCATATAAAACTTGTTTGGTTTTCATCTTCACCTAATAGTTGCCATGTTCACTCCTTAGTGTGACTATAGTATGCCCAAATCAGTTCTCTAAAATATACAATGTGGCGCCCTCGACACGAATCGAACGTGTGACCCTCCCCTTAGGAGGGGGATGCTCTATCCACTGAGCTACGAGGGCATTTAAAAGATCATTCTAACTTTTTTAATTATTTATTAAAAATCGAATAGAATGCGTTGATGATCTTAAAAAAAATATCAGGTGTCTTAGATAATACCTATAAAAAAACCTTAGATTTATCCAAGCACCGCCATGCAAGTAAATATTTGTTTGGCATTAGTTTTGCAGAATCATCTTTTTTCCCAATACCTCCAGATGTGATGCTAATGCCGATGTGTCTTGCCGTTCCAGCTAAAGCTTATTGGTATGCTTTTTTAACAACTTTAAGTTCAGTTTTGGGTGGCCTGTTTGGTTATTTTATCGGCAAATTTGCCTTTAATGTGATAGAACCTTACCTGATAAATTCCTCATACCTAGAATCATATAATCAAGCGGTATCATGGTTTGGCGAATGGGGATTCTGGGCGATCCTAATAGCCGGATTTTCTCCAATTCCATACAAAGTTTTCACAATTGCCGCAGGTTCGTTAAATATGTTATTGCTCCCATTCATATTAGGCTCAATTATCGGCCGAGGCGGACGTTTCTTTCTTGTTGCTTACTTGACTAAAATTTTCGATAAAAACATTGATGCAATAATTAAAAAGCTTATTGAAAAAATTGGTTATGTAATTATTGTCATTTTTCTTCTTGTAATTTTTGTAGTAAATTAATTCTATGAAAGCTATTTTAGTCATTGCCATTATTTTTCTGATCGTGCTGGTATTAAAAAAACCCGCTTTTGGAAATGAAGCAAAATTATTAGGTCAAGTCGCGCCCGATTTTAATCTCAAAAATTCACAAGGAGAAAGCGTTAGCCTTGCCTCGTTTCAGGGTCAGTGGCTAGTAGTTTTCTTTTACCCTAAAGATGATACACCTGGGTGCACCGCAGAGGCATGTTCTTTTCGAGATAACTTTGACGACATTAAAAAATTGAATGCATCGATTGTTGGGATTAGTGTTGACTCATCAGAATCACACCAAAAATTTAAAGAAAAACATAATTTACCTTTTATGTTGCTAGCCGATGAGGGTGGCAATGTTGCTAAACAATATGGTGCGTTAAATAATTTTCTCATTTTTAAATTTGCCAAACGGCAAAGTTTTATTATTGATCCAGAGGGTCTGATTAGACGCGTATACCGCAGCGTATCTCCCAGTAAGCATGCTTTGGAGATAAAGGAAGACCTGCAACAGCTGATTGAAAATTCTTAATTTTTGCTTATTAATTTTTGAATCATTTTCAGGCCAAAACCAACACCAAAACCATTGACATCGGAACTCACTGCACCCAAGCCGCCCTTACGATTGCTTGATGATAAATCGACATGTAACCATGGGACGTTATGTTCAATAAAGCGACCCAAAAATCGACCCGCATGAATATGGTCTGGGCCGCCTTCAAGGGTGCATTGCTTGATATCAGCAATTTGACTATCTAAATCTTCTTCGTAGTCTTCATCGAAAGGAAATGCTGCAATTCTTTCGCCCGCTTCTGCGCCAGCGCCGACCGCCATACACGCCAATTCAGGTCGATTGCTTATAACCCCACTGTAACGATCGCCCATCGCCACTGCCATGCAACCGGTGAGTGTTGCAAAATCAATAATGGCATCGGGCTTTTTGCGCGAGGCAAGGGTTAACGTATCGGCCAACACCATCCGTCCCTCCGCATCGGTGTGCACAATTTCAATATTAATTCCATTCAATGCTTTCACCACATCATTTTGCTTGTAAGCTTTAGGGCCAATGTGATTTTGCGCAATCGCCAACCAACAATCAATTTTAACAGTTAATTTAGCTCTCACTGCAGCTTGCAAAATACCTAACGCCACGGCCGAACCATTCATATCCTCATGCATGCCACTCATGTATTTTGCCGGTTTTAAATTATGTCCACCGGTATCAAAACAAATGCCTTTGCCGACCAATGCAATATTTTTCTTCGCCCCTTTTGGGTTATAAGTTACATGCATAATCGCCGCATCGAGTGGTTCCGATCCTTGTCCCACCGCATAAAATGCACCTGCCCCCATTTTTTTTAACTGTGGCATGGTAAATTCTTTACAGACCAATTTATTGGCGCGTGCAAATTTCTTCACTTCATTTCTATAGATGGTTGGCGTGAGATTGTTCGGTGGTGTTAAGGTTAAATTTCTTGTTAAGGTGTTACCCTCCACCAACGATTCAATGTTATGCAGTTGCGGCTTTTTCTTACACCCATAGATAGTCAGTGTTGCTAGATAATTTTTCACTGCCACTTTCTTCATCGAGACCAGTGTTTGCGCATTGATAAGGGCAACATAAATAGCATTTTGTATGACCTGCTCATCAAAACTGCCGTCAAAAATAACATGCAGTTGTTTAGGTTTTTCTGTGAGCAAAGGCATCACTGCTTTTCGCAATCTCGTCTGATTGTTAAAGACAGTTTCATCTTTTTCAACCTTCACCAGGCTCATCAAGCTGCCGTTGGGCAAATCCAGTTGCATTGCGCTTTTGGATAATTCATTGAATTTTTTTTGGTTGCGATTTAATTTTGCTAAAACTAAGTTATAGAAAGGCATGGCTTTATTTTCTGTATCCGTTAAATAAAGATAGTGCGCCTTAGCAGTAAATTGCTTTTCGGTTAACTTTTTTTCAAAAAATTGAATTTTTGTTTTCATTTTTATCCTATTTTTCTATTAATAATTAATAACTTATAAAAAACAAGGTGAATATTTTTTATCTAAAATCGACTAACAACCGTGAAGTTCTATTATAATGTCTCATCAATTGACTCGGTAATATATTATTAATTCCAATATATTTACCTTTACATCTCAAGGATAGCGATACATGGATTTTTTTCCTGATCAAGATATACAAGAAACGCAAGAATGGCTTGAATCACTAAATTCTGTCATTGAGGCACATGGTACAGAAAGGGCGCATTTCCTGATTGAAATGATGATCGACCAAGCACGTCGATCCGGATCCAACCTACCCTATAATGCCACCACCGCTTACGTCAATACTATCCCCACACATTTACAACAGCGCCATCCCGGTAATCCAGATATGGAGCGACGTATTCGTGCGCTTATCCGCTGGAATGCGGTCATGACCGTGTTACGTGCCAATATGAAATCCCCTGGTATTGGCGGTCACATTGCCAGCTTTCAATCATCAGCAACGCTATATGACGTTGGGTTTAATCATTTCTTTCGTGCGGCAAATGATAAATTTGATGGGGATTTGATTTACTTTCAAGGTCACTCCTCCCCTGGAATTTATGCGCGTGCATTTTTAGAAGGCCGAATCTCAGAAGAACAATTGGATAATTTTCGTATGGAGACCGGTGGTAACGGGTTATCCAGCTATCCACATCCCTGGTTGATGCCAGATTTCTGGCAATTCCCGACCGTGTCGATGGGGCTTGGGCCTATCATGGGAATTTATCAAGCACGCTTTTTAAAGTACCTGCACAACCGGGGTATTGCCGATACGTCCGATCGTAAAGTCTGGGTGTTTTGCGGTGATGGAGAAATGGATGAGCCAGAATCACAAGGCGCCATCTCATTGGCCGCGCGGGAAAAATTAGACAACCTTATTTTTGTTGTGAATTGTAACCTACAACGCCTTGATGGTCCTGTGCGTGGCAATGGAAAAATTATTCAAGAATTAGAATCAAACTTTCGCGGTTCCGGTTGGAATGTGCTGAAGGTGATATGGGGCTCTTATTGGGATCCTTTGTTTGCGATGGATAAAGAGGGTTTCTTAAAAAAACGCATGGAAGAATGTGTTGATGGCGAATTCCAAAACTTTAAAGCCAAAGGTGGCGCATACACGCGCGAGCATTTTTTTGGTAAGTATCCCGAATTAAAAGAAATGGTTGCTGCGATGTCGGACAGTGATATCTGGCGTCTCAATCGCGGCGGTCATGATCCGCACAAGGTTTTTGCGGCCTACGCCGCCGCAGTGGCGCATAAAGATCAACCTTCCATTGTATTGGCGAAAACAGTCAAAGGATATGGCATGGGTGACGCTGGTGAGGGACAAAACATTACGCACCAACAAAAGAGTATGGATATCGCCTCGTTGAAGGCATTCCGTAGCCGTTTTGATTTACCGATCAGTGATCAAGAGGTCGAGAGCTTATCCTATTATAAACCTGCAAAGGGCTCACCTGAACTGCAGTACATGATGGAACGTCGACAAGAGTTAGGTGGTTTTGTCCCTACCCGACGTCGTAAAGGCAATCAATTAACCGTGCCGAAGATGGACGCATTCTCCAACATGACCGTAAGCACCGGTGATCGTGAGATTTCAACGACTATGGCGTTTGTCAGGATCTTAAGTGCCTTGCTACGTGATAAAGAATTGGGTAAATATATCGTCCCGATCGTGCCCGATGAGGCCAGAACTTTTGGGATGGAAGGCATGTTCCGCCAATTGGGGATCTATTCATCCGTCGGCCAGCTTTACGAACCGCAAGATTCGGATCAGGTCATGTTTTATAAAGAACAGAAAGATGGGCAAATTCTCGAAGAGGGTATTACTGAAGCCGGTTCATTTTCCTCCTGGATCGCTTCGGCGACTTCTTACACCCATACCGGAATTCAAACCATTCCTTTTTATATTTTCTACTCCATGTTTGGTTTTCAGCGTATTGGCGATCTCGCCTGGGCGGCCGGTGATTCAAGAGCTCGGGGCTTTTTATTAGGGGCAACTGCCGGAAGAACGACATTAAACGGTGAAGGCTTACAACACGAGGATGGCCATAGTCATTTACTGTCTGCCACCATCCCTAATTGTGTATCCTATGATCCCTGCTTTGCTTACGAGCTGGCTGTCATAATTCAGCAGGGTCTCAAACGTATGATTGAGAATCAAGAGGATATCTATTACTACATCACGGTCATGAATGAAAATTACCATCACCCCGATATGCCAAAAGGTATCGAACAAGGCATTATCGATGGCATTTATTCTTTCTCAACATCTAAAGTTAAAGGGCC
>Ga0255779_1001565_pt1 | contig 25817 bp, 20 predicted proteins | sample 011ome_21_FD_179977 | JGI IMG/M metagenome (GOLD analysis project Ga0255779, IMG submission 179977) | Coastal salt marsh microbial communities from the Groves Creek Marsh, Skidaway Island, Georgia - 011508AT metaG (version 2) | ecosystem: Environmental > Aquatic > Marine > Intertidal zone > Salt...
GTAATTTGCGCGTAATTTGCGCGTAATTCATCGGCAACTTCACTCAAAAAAGCAGGATTGATCATTTGAATATTTCAGCACAGATAGAAACGACGAAAGGGACTATCAACATCAATTTTTTTGCAGACGAGGCACCTATCACGGTCGCTAACTTCGTCAACCTAGCCCAGCATGGCTACTATGATGGTTTGAACTTTCACCGTGTCATCGCCAACTTCATGATTCAGGGTGGTTGCCCCCTGGGTTCGGGAACAGGCGGTCCTGGCTACCGGTTTGAAGATGAATTCAACGCCACCCTACGCCACAACAAGCCCGGCCGCCTGTCGATGGCAAACGCTGGACCGAGAACAAATGGCAGCCAGTTCTTCATCACCCACGTGCCCACTCCGCATCTTGATAACGCACACACCGTTTTTGGTGAGGTGGTCGCCAGTGCTGACCAGGATATTGTCAACGCGATCGCGCAAGGCGACAAAATCGTCAAGATCACAATTGCAGGCGACAGCGCCGCTCTTCTCGAAGCTCAGAAGGATCGAGTCACTGCCTGGAATGATGCATTGATCAAGAGCTTTCCAGATCTGGCCTAGGCTCTCTCTGATTTATGACGAGTCTGCGGGGCTGCCACTCGGCCTCGCAGTCTCTTCCTCCTTAAGCGACTGTCGCGCTATTCAATACCACTTCACAGCTATTTCTGTGGCAGCGAGTGCGTGTTAGCATCAGCCAAAGATTCATTCAGCATCATCTTTAGCGAGCAGGGCCCATGCTAGGCGTCATTCTCGATGCGGCCAGTCTTGGCCCAGATATCAATCTCAGCCGATTATTGAACTTGGGCCCCGAGTGGCAAGTTTATGCTGACACCCCCGCTGACTTGATTGATGAGCGCATTCAAGGGGCCAACCTGGTACTCACCAACAAGGTCAGGTTATCTGCCTTGAGCCTTGGTAAGGCGACTCAGTTGCAGTTTATCGGCGTTATGGCAACTGGCGTTAACAATGTCGACCTGAAAGCGGCACAGCAACACAACATCATCGTCAGCAATGCTGTCGGTTATGCGACGCCCTCGGTGGTCCAGCACACTATGACCCTCATTCTCGCATTAGCGACTCGACTCAACCTCTATCGCCGTGATGTTCAGGCGGGCAATTGGCAGCAAAGCAAAATATTTTGCTTACTGGATCACCCGATCCTTGAGCTTAACGGCAAGACACTTGGGATTGTCGGACTGGGCGAACTGGGCAGCCAAGTCGCCAAGGTCGCCGAGTGCTTCGGTATGCGGGTCCTGGTCGCACAAAGCTCCTCTGGTGACGCACTGCCGGCTAATCCCAGCAGTTATCCTCGATTGCCGCTTGAACAGCTGCTGCCCCAGGTAGACATCCTGAGCCTGCATTGCCCCTGGGTACCCGCGACCGACAGATTGATTAATGCACACACCTTGCGCCTAATGAAGCCAAGCGCCTTGTTGATTAATACGGCCCGCGGTGGGCTAGTCGATTCAACTGCGCTTCTGGCCGCACTGCAGGCGGGCACTATCGCCGGTGCAGGCATAGATGTGCTGCCGATTGAGCCACCGACACAGGCTGAGCCACTGTTGACGGTGGCTTTGGACAACTTGATCATTACGCCTCACACGGCCTGGGCGGGGCTTGAATCACGTCAACGACTACTGGCTCAAGTCTGTGAAAATGTTGAGGGCTTTCTGCAGAAAACGCCTTGTCGACAGGTCGTTGCAGAAGATTAGTCACACTTTCAACCATCTCGCATCCCCGAGCGACTGGCCTGATGAGCCGTTTTTCAGGTATCAAAACGCCAGCAATGGCGTCGTCTGGTGTGCAGACTGGGACCTAACGAACCAGGTTTCTCATACCCTGCTCGATACCCGTCACACTCAGGTGATACATACGAGAATCCATTAACCGCTGTATCATTGTGATACTGTAGCTATCACGCCATTGACCGGGATTGACTGGATTCAACCAAACTAACTGGCGAAAATGTTGCTGAAGTCGACCGAGCCATACCTCACCCGGCTCGGCATTAAAATGCTCGACACTGCCACCCCTCTCGGCGATCTCCTCTCGTCTCATGCTGGCGTCGCTGACGATAATAATTTTATAGTCGGCACCATACTTTCGCAGCAGATCGTAGGTGTTAATTCGGGCTTCCTGACGACGGCTATTCGTGGTCCAGAGTGACTCGTAGATGAAATTGTGAAAATAGTAAAATTCCAGATACTTGAACTCTGCGCGCGCCGCAGAGAATAATTGCGCACAACATTCGACATGCTCATCCATGGAGCCGCCCACGTCGAGCAGCAATAACACCTTGACGGCATTGCGCCGCTCAGGCACCTCTTTGATCTGCAGAAAACCACCATTGTTCGCGGTTGAGCGAATCGTTGAATCAAGGTCTAACTCGAGATCAACTGAGGTCCTGGCGAACTTTCTCAGTCGGCGAAGCGCCATTTGCATATTGCGCTTACCCAGCTCCACGTCAGGATCATAGTCCGCATACTGACGAAGTTGCCAGACCTTCATTGCAGACTGTTGAGCCGGCAGCGCATTGTCATCCCGATCGCCCTCGCCGGGGCGCAGACCACTACCCAGCCCTGATTCACCGTCAGTCCCCTCACCTTCTCCTTCTCCTTCTCCTTCTCCTTCTCCTTCTCCTTCTCCTTTTCCTTCTCCTTCGCCCTCGCCCTCGCCCTCATCTTCTCCATCATCTTCTCCATCGATCAGATCAGGCGCCCCATTTTCCTGGTGAACATCCGAAGTCTCGGTTGGCGCTTTGAGTTTGCTGGCGGGGCTACCATCGCCATCCTGAGCTGAGCCCGACGGGGCGCCCTGACTTAAGCGCTGTTGTTCCAGTCGTTGCTGATAATCAGCCAGGGCCTCACCCCATTCGCGCGCCTGCTGCGGGTCAAGGATCTCAAGAAGGGCTGGAGCAACCAGCTCTTGAACAGAGGACACCGCGAGCGCTGCTTGCCAGTCATCAACCTGATCAAAGTAGGCGCTAAATGCCTGGTCGAATCGATCATAGAATTTTTCATCTTTCACCAAACAAAGGCGGCTCAGAAAGTAAAATTGATCGAGTTCCGCAAAAGCCAGTCCCTTGCGTAATGCAGCCAGCAGGTCTAGCCATTCTCGAAGCGAGACTGGAACACGATGCGCGCGTAAATGACGGAGAAATTCAATCAGCACGCTGACGCTGCTTTGGACAAAGCACCCTTCGTTGCACGGCTTTCAACCAGGAGCTAAGCACTCGAATGTGTCTCGGGACCGGTCGCTGCGCGAAAAGACTTTTTTGACCGAGCATCTGAATCTGAATCCCACAGGAGGCATGAAAAGGAACTCCGAGTATAACACTTGCCCTGCCTCTAGCTACCTGAGCGCGGGGAATCTATCGGCCATGAGGATAGGCAAGGAATCGCGGATCCAGGCGGCGTTCCAGTTCTGCTCGATCAAGGCCTGTCACCTCAACAGCCACGTCAATTATCGGCCTATTTTCAGCATAGGCCTGCTTGGCAATTGATGCAGCAACACTATAACCAACGACCTCGTTGAGCCCCGTGACCAGTATCGGATTTCGGTGCAGAACAGTTTCAAGTCGATCATAGTTGATACTAAAGCCGTTGACCGTTGTCGCCAGCGCTTCACAGGCACGACTCAACAAACCAATGCCATCCAACAACTTAGTGACAATAAGCGGCAACATGACGTTCAGTTGAAAGTTTCCAGACTGCGCTGCCACCGCGACTGTCATGTCGTTGCCGATCACCTCTACCGCGATCATACCAACCGCTTCGAGCAGTACCGGATTGACCTTTCCCGGCATGATAGAGGAGCCCGGTTGCAGCGCTGTCAACTGTATTTCTGCCAATCCTCCTAGAGGACCGGATGACATCCAGCGCAGATCGTTACTCAGCTTGATCATCACGACCGCCAGGGACCGCAATGTTGATGAGCACTCAAGGCTCGCATCCTGGGCCGCCATACGACTCGCGCGATTGGCAACAACAGAGAAATCGCTACCTTCCAGCAAGTTTAATTGCGTCACCACGACTCGAGAGAAGCCAGGTGGCGAGTTGACTCCTGTCCCCACCGCAGTACCCCCCAACGGTAAGGCCTTGAGACGCGGCAGCATTTGCTCGAGCCGTTGTTCACATTCAGTTAACTGGAACTGCCAAGTCTCTAGTTCTTGCTGCAACGACAACGGCATGGCGTCCATCAGATGGGTTCGACCTGTCTTGATGATATCAGCGAATCCAGACGCTCTGATTCCGACGATATTAATAAGGCTCCTCAGTTTTGGCAGCAAGTCGCCCTCAATCGCTTGTACCGCACTGACTTGCAAACAGGTAGGAATAACATCGTTGCTGCTTTGGGATCGATTGACGTCATCATTGGGGTGCAGCTCAACCGGCACCACGCCATTCGGCGGACACAATGCCAGATGAGAGATCACCTCGTTCATATTCATATTCGTGCTGGTACCAGAACCAGATTGGAAAACATCGACGGGAAATTGATCAGCGCACTCTCCAGCAGCCAATCGCAAAGCCGCCGCGCATATAGCATCAGCCTTGGTGGTCGACAGAACCCCCAGCTCAGCGTTTGCTCTGGCACAGGCGTACTTGATTCGAGCCAGGTGTTGCAGAAACGCTGCCGGCATTTGCCGTTGACTGAACTGAAAGTTGTTTAAGGCTCTTTGAGTCTGAGCCCCATACAGCGCCTCAGCCGGCACCGAGACCTCGCCGAGACTATCAAGCTCGATACGATCGAGTCCCTCGCGGCCTGCTTTCGAGTGTCCAGCTTTCGAGTGTCCAGCTTTCTTGTGCCCAGCTTTCGAGTGTCCAGCTTTCTTGTGCCCAGCTTTCGTGCGATCAATCATAAGGACACCCTGGGGATGCGAGTTCATAAGTACTTCAGCTTTAGCACTTTAGCTTAAGTTCTTTCGACCACAAGGTCCCTTCGCGCCTCAGCTTGACATTGATCTAGGAAAAGGCAGCCGGCCCTGCCGTAGACTCATTTGCATCGAAGAAACCTTGCGAGATGTTTCAATCCGTTGATCAAACCCACAGGCCACTGCTATGAGCACTTCCTATCAACACACTGACTCGCTGCAGCTTGACTCGACGAGCTACACGATCTACTCCTTTGATGCGCTCAAACGACGCTTTCCTGTCGACCAGCTGCCCTATTGCCTGAAAATACTACTGGAAAACCTTCTCCGCCATGGCCATCAAAGCCATGTCAGCGATGCGGATATTGAGTTTCTCGCCAACTGGAATTCACAGTTAGCGCCTTCCCAGGAAATTGCCTTTGTTCCAGCTCGAGTGCTGCTTCAGGACTTCACCGGAGTACCCGCCATTGTTGACCTGGCCGCGATGCGTGATGCGATGGTCGCACTGGGCCGTTCTGCAAACCAAATCAATCCACTCTCTCCTGTCGAGCTGGTGATCGATCACTCTGTCATGGTCGATCACTTTGGTTCTGCCGATGCCTTCAACAAAAATGCGGTGGCTGAGATGGCAAGAAATCTCGAACGCTATCAATTTCTGCGTTGGGGTCAGACCGCCTTCAAAAATTTCAGCGTTGTACCGCCGGGCACAGGCATCGTTCACCAGGTTAATCTCGAGTACCTGGCAAAGGGCGTTTGCACCGCCAACCAAGGTGACTTAACTGTCGCTTATCCTGACTCGCTGGTGGGAACCGACTCCCACTCCACCATGATCAACGGCCTGGGGGTTCTGGGTTGGGGCGTCGGGGGCATTGAGGCCGAAGCCGCCATGCTGGGGCAGCCCATCACCATGCTGGTTCCGCAGGTCGTCGGGTTTCGCCTGGATGGCCAACTGGACTCGAAGACTACGGCAACAGACTTGGTACTAACGGTTACCGAGCGACTTCGCGCTCACGGCGTAGTCGGTCAATTTGTTGAATTCTTTGGGCCAGGTCTGGCATTTTTGAGCCTCGCCGATCGAGCCACCGTGGCGAATATGGCACCAGAATATGGTGCAACTTGCGGCCTATTCCCCATTGACGCCGAGACCATTCGTTATCTTGAGCTGACCGGTCGCGATTCGAAGACGCAGAGATTGGTGGAGGCGTATATGCGTCGAATGGGCCTTTGGCATGACGCCGACTCACCCGTGGCAAATTACACAACCATTCTGAGCCTGGACCTGGCCGAGGTCGCACCCTGTATTGCGGGGCCCAGCCGGCCTCAGGACCGCATTGCCTTGACCCAGGCCGCTTCGGCATTTCAGGATTCACTGAGTGATTATCACGCCCAACGCCAAGTACCATTGCGAGAAGCAGAATTTGTCGCCGAGGGTGGCCATCAGGTCCCAGATACGGGTGCTGTTCAGCTTTGCTATCGAGGCCAAACCTTCAACCTGACTGACGGTGCTGTGGTTATTGCCGCTATCACCAGCTGCACCAACACCTCGAATCCCGCTGCATTAATCGCAGCAGGTTTACTTGCCCGCAAGGCACGCCAGCGCGGCTTGAAGACCAAACCCTGGGTGAAGACCAGTCTTGCACCCGGCTCTCAAGTGGTCATAGATTATTTGCAACAAACCGGTTTGATGGCTGATCTGGAAGCCCTGGGTTTCTTCCTTGTCGGTTATGGATGTACGACCTGCATTGGTAACTCCGGACCCTTGGCTGAGCCAATCAGCAGTGCCATCCAGGCCGGCAAACTGCTTGTGACGGCAGTCTTGTCAGGTAACCGAAACTTTGAGGGGCGTATTCATCAGGATGTACGCGCCAACTACCTGGCCTCTCCGCCATTGGTTGTTGCCTATGCGCTGGCCGGCAACATGAATATTGACTTGTATCGAGATGCAATAGGCTTTGACCCTGGGGGCCGACCGGTCACACTTATGGACCTGTGGCCCGACTCAATCCAAGTTGACCAATTAGTCCACAACACTATTGGACCGAGAATGTTCAAGTCTCGCTACGCTAACGTCTTTGCCGGCAACCAGACTTGGAATAGCCTGCCGATTGAGACCAGCGAACGTTACGCCTGGCCCGATTCGACTTACGTCAGGCGACCCCCTTATTTCGAGAATATGAGCCTGGCAGCCACGCCATTAGCACCCATACAGGATGCACGCTGCCTGGCTATGGTTGGCAATAGCATCACCACAGATCACATCTCGCCAGCAGGTGCCATTGCAATCGACAGTCCAGCGGGCAGCTATCTTCAAGCGCACAAGGTCGCACCGCAAGAATTCAACTCCTATGGTTCCCGTCGCGGCAATCATGAGGTCATGATGCGTGGCACTTTCGCTAACGTCCGTTTCAAGAATGCGTTGGCGCCGTCAACTGAGGGTAGCTGGACCCACCATTTTCCGTCCAGGGAAATCCTGTCGATCTTTGCTGCGGCAGAGCGCTATCGAGAGGAAAACACACCACTCGTCATTCTGGCTGGCCGGGAGTATGGGACGGGTTCCTCTCGAGATTGGGCCGCTAAGGGTCCCGCCTTATTGGGTGTCAAACTGGTGTTGGCCGAGAGTTACGAGCGGATCCATCGGTCAAATTTGGTGGGCATGGGCATTCTACCCTTACAATTCACGGCCGCAACTAACGCCTTGACTTACGCTCTTGATGGCTCTGAGTATTTTAGCCTGGCACCCATTACTCTGGGACAGAAATCGACTAGTTTACAGGTCAGACGAGTCAATGGTGAGGCGCTGACCCTACCAGCTATCGTTCGAATCGACACACCCAACGAGTTTGCTTACTACCAGAATGGCGGTATCTTACCCTACGTGCTGAGGCGTCTCGCCAACGGCAGCCCTTAAATGCCGCTATGCCGCTGTGACGTTGATAGCTGACAAGCACTGCTGATATGCACTGCTGACAAGCACTGCTGATAAGCACTGCTGACAAGTCAGCTACCCAGACTATGGAAGCCGCGGTTGTCAGCCCTGCTGACTCATGACCAGCCTCAGCTCTCGAGCCATCTCTCCCACTTTAGCCTGAATTGCTCGCGTATTACGCGGCCCCATTCTTACCAGTTGCTTCTGCATAGGACTCAATGCTTCAAGCCGCGGATCCTCAAAACGATACATGACAACAGGTCTGACCAAACGGACAGGCGCTTCAAGCACCGGCGTCTCGAGGATTCTGCCGATGGCCTGAAAGACCACGTCCTCAAAGCTCTTGTCAGTATAGCCAAGCTCTTCGTAGGCTTGCTTAAACAAAGGTCGCAGAAGATGATAAAACTCTACCGAGCGGCGCGAATCCAGCGATGTGAAGATGCGAGTCACTGAGTCATAACGGGCATAACCTGCCTCGTCCATGATATAGACGTTGTCGTCCACGGGAATCGCAGGGAAAGGCTCTTTCAGTGTCAACACTGCAACAGCATCTTTTGCGACATTGCCATTGGCCGCATTGTCCACCAGGACGACAAACTTTCGCACCAGTTCTGCAGGACTTAGCCAGCTATTGATCGCTTCCTCGCGGGTCAGGCTCAAGACGCCGTCACGAATCAGCTGATCACTATCGTCAAGTCGAGGCAGAACAAAAGCCGAAGGCGCAGGCTCACTCGGCTCAGCAGCCACACTCGGAGTGATCGTCGCCTCAGTCTCGGCCACCGGCTCAGGTTCAACCAGCACTGGCGCCTCTTTGATGGCCACTGATTGACTCACTACCGGCGGCTCCGGCTCGGCTGTCAGCAGCAGGTAAGCCACAAGTACCGCAATCAAACCACCGACAATGATGAGCGCAACAATCACGGGTTTGTTTTCGGCCAGGGGTTTTTTCTCATTCCGCGTTCTACCTGCTGCTGCGCGGAGTTCAGATTCGAATGTCGGGTCAGATAGATTCTCGGAACTATTTTCACTCATTGATTTACTCGACAGGCGGATATCCTGCCATTGTTAAATGGATTGGTTGCTCAGAACAAGCGTTAAGTACTGCATTCCACTTTACTTCCATCATTAAGTGATTTGCTGCCGTTATCCATAGCTATCCTTCACTCCGTATCAGGGCCGAAGCAAGCCCCCAGCCCGCGACAGTGTTTCAAGAAGCAATTGTCCTGCATCCTGACAGTCTCGTCCGTAGGCCACGACACCATCTTCATGACCACCCATGCAGAACAGCCCTGGCACAGTCTCGGCAAGATTAAGGCGCTGGACCTCGCGGGCCATCTCAGGAGTCCCATAGGCAACTCGTGCATCGGTCATGGTTAGTGACAAGCTCGCCGCCTCATGCCAGATCACCGGGCTGTGGACATGGAACACCACCTTAATTTCTGGACTCAGCGCATAGAGAGCCGCATGGGTCAGTGATTCAGAAGAGGGGCGAGTCTGGCCTCGCGCACTCAGCATGTTAGACGCCAGATCCCAAGCCGTTACCCAGGCGTAGCCTGACGCGGGTAGGTGCGCAACACCACTGGTCTGACTACCTGTAATCAGAAATCCGGCGACGTAGCGCTGACTCAGATTGCCGAATCCCAGCCCTCCGTATCGAGTCGGAATTTCGCCCAGCAACGTCAGTTCCTGTAAGCGTCGCCGCCAGAGATTAAGCTGAGACAGATCCGACTCGGGAACTGGTGCGACCGTAAAGTCCAGCTCAAACTTGGTAACACCCTCACGTTCCATGCTGAAACTTGCTCGCCAAGGACTGCTTATAGGGTGGCCCCAGAATTCCGCGATCGGTAATAATGCCGGTGACAAGCTTCGCCGGGGTAATATCAAAGGCTGGGTTATAGACGGGTGTATCGACTTCAGCAACACGCTGCCCGCCTACACCACGCACCTCGTCGCCATGCCGTTGCTCTATGTGGATCTGACCACCTGACTGAGTCTGGAGATCAATGGTTGATGCTGGGCAAGCGACATAAAACGGGATCTGGTAATAGGCACAAAGAATCGCCAGATTCAGCGTGCCGATCTTATTGGCGACATCACCGTTGGCTGCTACTCGATCGGCACCCACTAGCACCATATCTACTTGACCGCTGCTCATCACATGGGCTGCCATATTGTCAGTGATGAGCGTACGGCGAATCCCGGCTTTGCCTAATTCGTAGGCGGTCAAGCGCGCACCCTGCAGCAAGGGTCGAGTCTCATCCACATAAACATGTACCGATGCACCTTGCGTCGCCGCCACATAGATGGGTGCCAGCGCCGTGCCCAACTCCGACACAGCGAGGGCACCAGCGTTGCAATGGGTCAGAACATTCGGATGACGGACGACAAGGTTCGCACCCGCGGCACCAATGGCCTGGCATGCAGCTCGGTCTTCAGCATGAATCGCCACGGCCTCCTGTTCGAGGCGTTGCAGCAATTGATGCTGTGCCATGTCTTTCGACCTGAGCGCACAAGCCAGCATACGCCTCAGCGCCCAGGTCAGATTGACTGCGGTAGGTCTTGCGCTGGAGAGGTACTCAACTCGGGATTTAATCTGGGCCAGCAGCCTATCGCCGGCAATCTCGTTGGTGCTGGGGATATTGTTATTTTCACTGCCGAGGCCAATCAGTAAACCATACGCCGCCGCTATGCCGATGGCCGGCGCACCCCGCACTTTCAGTTCTCTGATAGCAGCAAAGACTGCTTCGATGGTCTCGCAGACTAGGTGCGCCTCTTCATGGGGTAACCGAGTCTGATCAAGCAGAATCAACTGACCCGATGCCCAGGTCACCGCCACGGGAATTGCCAACACAGGCGGCGCGCCCTGGGCTAATTTGCCCTGAGGTCAGCGACCATTTTCAGACGCTGGTCCGTGTCAACGAACGTAAAACCACCGCCGGTTCGGTCGGCAATGTCACCGTAGCGACGCTTGATTTCGCTCACGAGGGTCTCAGGCTCACCCATCACCCCAAAGGTATTCAGCATTTCATCGGTAATCATCTGCCCCATCGCCTGCCATTCACCCTGCTTCGACATGGCATTCAGCTTCGATTGCATATCGCCCCAACCGTGCACGCCCAGCACTTCTTTGTAGGCAGGTGTTGAGCCATAGAATGCGATACGATTCTTGGCGGCAAGTTTTTGTGCTTCAAAGGTCGCTTCGTCTTTACCCGAGATAATAAAAGGCGAGTAGGAGATTTCAAAATCCTTACGCGACCGACCGGACCGACGCAAGCCTTCCTCAACCGCTGGCAACGTGACCTCGCGAATATATTTCTCGTTACTGAAAGGATGAATAATCAAACCATCCGCGACTTCTCCAGCGACCCGAGTCATAACGGGACCCACCGCTGCCAGTATCACTCGAGGCGCACCATATTCCTTGTTCTCCGGCGTAAATGCCGGTGTCATCAGCGTATGGTTGTAGTATTTGCCGACGAAGTTTAACGGCACACCGTCATACCAGTTAGCCCAGATCGCGCGCATGGCTTGTACCAACTCCTTCATTTGTTCAGCCGGCGCGCCCCAAGGCATACTAAAGCGCTTGGTGATATGGGGACGAATCTGGGAACCCAGCCCCATGGTAAACCTGCCTCGAGAGTAGGCGTTCAGGTCATGGCCAATGTTGGCCAGGATCATTGGACTCCGCGCAAAAGCCACGGCGATGCTGGTATACACTTGAAGTCGCTGGCTGTGCTCAGCGGCCAGCATCAGAGGGAAAAAGGGGTCGTGATTCATCTCTGCAGTCCCCGCGCCGTCATAGCCCTGGGCCTCAATTTCTTTAACCTGTGCAGGAATCTTGTGCCAATCCGCTGTTAAGTGACTATCAACTTTCATTTAATTTTTCCTTATTCAACTCATGAAGACTGCTTTGCCCACTGCTGAAACCGCACTTTGGAGCTTCATTTTAAGACCGACTCACCTGACCGGCCCGCTCCGATTTCGCCTCGTTGGCTACTTCGCTGGTAAAATCTATATGCTGCAGCAAGGCGTAATGATAGGCCTCCACCAGCGCACTCCAGCTCGCCTTGATGATGTCGACATTAACACCCACGGTACCGAAAATCTCACCCTCAAAACTGTGTTCGAGATAAACCCGAACCTTGGCCGCTGTTTCTTCCGTGCTGTTGATAACCTTGACGCTGTAATCCATCAAGTGCAGATCAGCAATAACCGGAAACTGCGCCAGTAAGGCTTGGCGCAACGCCTTGTTCAGCGCATCCACTGGCCCATGCCCTTCCGCTGCGCAGAGTTGTAAGCCCCCTCCGACCTGAACCTTGACCGACGCTTCAATGAGACCATCGACATCCGAGTGATTGTCCGCGTCTGAGCCTTCGTTGCTCGGACTATAGATTCGATAATACATAGGCTCGAACACCGGATGAAACTTACCCAGATGACGTCGAACCAACAAATCGAAAGAGCCATCGGCATTCTCATAGGAGTAACCGGCATGCTCGCGATCCTGAACTTCTTCGAGGATGCCCTTGACCAGCGCTGTACTCGCCAGCTCCGGATAGCGGTTAGAAAGTTTGGCGCGCAGATTTGAACCACCGGCCAGCTCACTGATAAGGATTTTACGCGCATTACCCACAAGCTCAGGCTTGATGTGCTCGTAGGTTTCCGGGTTACGTTGAACAGCACTGACGTGAATACCGCCCTTGTGAGAAAAGGCCGAAGGGCCAACAAAAGGTTGCCCTGAGGGACCCTGAATACCCAGGTATTCCCAGACCCGTCGAGACAGATTGGTCAAATGCTTTAAGTTTCCCTCAGGCAGGCATTGATAACCCAATTTCAGCTCAAGATTACCCAGTACGCTGGTTAAATCCACATTACCGCAGCGCTCACCGATGCCGTTGATAGTGCCGTGGACTTGAATCACACCTTCCTCGATGGCTCGCAGAGTATTGGCAACACCAAGGCCACCATCGTTATGCACGTGAATGCCAAGCTGGATACCAGGTATCGCTTTGCGTACCTCTCGAACAGCATGGGCGAGATCATGGGGCATGACTCCACCGTTAGTGTCACACAAAATAACCCTTGTCGCGCCGGCGTCCGTGGCCACCTGAATGGTAGCCAGGGCATAACCCGGATCACTCTTGAAGCCATCAAAAAAATGTTCAGCATCGTAGAAAACGGGCTTACCAGTAGCTTCCAGCAGGTGACTGATAGAGCCAGAAATCATATTCAAATTCGCATCAGCACTGATTCGAAGTGCTTGCTCAACATGCAGATCCCAGGACTTGCCAAAAATGCAGATAATATCTGCTTGCGCAGCAATCAGCTTTTGCATAAAAAAGTCGTCTTTCGGCTTACTGTCAGCCCGATGAGTTGAGCCAAACGCGACAATCTTTGAAGTTGTCAGGGTAAGCTCCTTGGCACGCACAAAAAACTCATCATCCTTCGGATTTGAGCCGGGCCAACCACCCTCAATAAAATCGATGCCCATGGCATCCAGTGCTCGAGCTATATCGAGCTTGTCGCCCAGGCTAAGATTAATTCCTTCGCCCTGATTGCCATCCCGTAGCGTTGTGTCATAAATCTCAATTTTCTTACGCACATGTCACTCCATAGCCAGCCAGAACTCGCTTCAAACTCTGAGCATACAGAAGCGGGTTACGCATAACCAAGCCGCTGGGCCGTTTGATCAATTTTGTCGAAAGATCTCATCAACGTATCCAGAGGATCATAGTTGGCTGACAAAAGGGCTTCTCGCGCACTGCTTTTCATCGTGATAGCGAAAATATTATTGGCACAAATCACCTTAAGGTCGGCAATATCTATGATCAACTCAGCCTCAGGGTCGGCGGCAATGAGCTCAGCCAGTCTGGCCCTGTCCTGCTTATCCATGACCACGCAAGGAATGCCCAACGTCGTACAGTTACCATGAAATATTTCCGCAAACGACTCAGCTATGACGGCCTTCAGACCAAACTTCTGAATCGCCTGTGGTGCGTGTTCTCGACTTGAACCACAGCCAAAGTTGGCATCCGAAATGAGAATCTCGGCCCCTGCATGCTGAGGCGCATCCAATGGATGATTCAGCGAACTACCATCACTGTCAAAGCGCACGTCATAAAAGAGCGCCGGTCCCAACTCATCAAAGGTGACACATTTTAAAAATCGAGCGGGAATAATTCTGTCTGTGTCTATATCGTTACCCTTGACGTAGACACCCTTACCACTGATCTTGCTTATTCTCGTTCCAGTCATTGATTCTTACCTTCTTGGGTTTTATTCGTTAGCCTGCAGGTCATTCCAGTGCTAGCCGGCTGTGGTCTCTACCAGACCAAAAACTTCTCTCGCGTCAGCAACTTGGCCCTTGATAGCGGCTGCCGCGACCATGATTGGACTCATCAGAATCGTTCGACCCGTCGAGGAGCCCTGGCGACCTATGAAGTTGCGATTAGAACTCGACGCACAGACTTCATCACCAACTAACTTGTCTGGATTCATGGCCAGACACATAGAGCAGCCAGGCATACGCCATTCAAACCCGGCAGATTCGAATATCTTGTCCAAGCCCAACTCGCGCGCCGCCTTATCGACTTTTTCCGACCCTGGCACGGCGATAGCCTTTACGTTCGGCGCCACCTTATGGCCCGCGATCACATTAGCAACGGCCTGGAAATCACTCAGCCGGCCATTGGTACAACTACCGATAAATGCCACATCAATGTGCGTCCCCTTTATCGGCGAGTTAGCCTGCAGCTGCATGTAGTCAAGCGCATCGTTCACCAAATTTCTTTCGAGTCCTTCCACTTGGTCAGGATCGGGAGTTGACTCATTAATAGAAATAGCCTGTCCGGGCGTAATACCCCAAGTTACCGTCGGCTCGATATCCGCCGCATTCAGCACCACCTCATCATCAAAGGTCGCATCTTCGTCACTGGCGTAGGATTGCCACTTCTCGACCGCCTTGTCGAACTCGGCACCGACAGGGACTCGCTCCTTACCGCGCAGGAACTCAAAGGTCGTGGCATCAGGGTTAATATAGCCGCAACGGGCGCCGCCTTCGATGCTCATATTACAAACTGTCATCCGCTCTTCCATAGTCATGGCAGCGATTGCAGAGCCTGCATACTCATAGGCATAACCGACGCCACCATTAACACCCAGCGTGCGAATAATATGCAGTACAACGTCCTTGGCCGTGACGCCTACTCGCAGCTTACCCTCAACCCGGATCCGTCGAACCTTCAATGGGTCCATCGCCAGGGTCTGACTTGCCAGCACATCTCTGACCTGACTCGTACCGATACCAAGAGCAATACAGCCAAAGGCACCATGAGTGGAAGTGTGACTGTCACCGCAGCAAATGGTCATACCCGGTTGAGTCAGACCCAGTTCAGGCCCAACGACGTGGACAATGCCTTGGCTGCCGGATTGAGGAGGGAAAAACTCTATGCCCGCTTCCGCTATCGCATCACTCAAGACCTGAATCATTTTTTCTGCCATCTCGTCCTGCAGCGGCCGCGCCTGATTATCGGTCGGAATGATATGGTCCACCGTCGCAAAAGTACGGGCTGGATAGCGCACCTTTAGGCCCTTGTCCTTTAACATGCCAAATGCCTGGGGACTGGTCACCTCATGAATCAGGTGCAGCGCGATAAACAGCTGATACTGTCCAGAGTCGAGCTGGCCCACAACATGATCATTCCAAACTTTTTGATAGAGATTCTTGCCCACATGCAGCTCCAGAAGAAAATGACTAGCCGCGCCATCGACGGATCAAAGGCGCACTCGTATAAAAATAGCTGGCCATTTTAGCACGAAACATCCCGGCTGCGATTCCAATGTGGAATCGTCGCTATGCGCAGAAATAGGCTAGAGCAGCATCGGATGTCTGGCATGAAAATCATACGCCTGCTCATAGGCATAACCGGCCCGGCACAGGAGAGCCTCACTCAAGGGTTCGCCAATCAATTGTAAACTCAGAGGAATACCGTTGGGCGAGAAACCGCAGGGCACTGACAAAGTCGGATAGCCATTGAAGTCCCAGCTGGCAACAAAGGGGGTACTGCGACCCAGCCAGGCAACAGGCACCCCAGCCATAGTGCCCTTGTCGTTATCTATCCCCTCATAGGCTTCTTCAGGGTTGTACTGAAATGACTCACCGGCCAGGGTTGGGCACAACAGCAGGTCGATCTCTCGAAAGACGCCCGCCAAGCGGCCGCTGGCATTCAGGCGAGCAATGCTTGCCTTGGCCCTGTCTACTCCCGTCACCTGTCGACCTGTCTCAAGAAAGGTTCGAAAATAGGTGCCATACTCGTCTTTTTGCGCGGGAAAGGTCGCCTCATGGACGGCAGCTGCTTCTGATGAGGCCAGGACGAACCAGACAGGCGTGTCTTCCACCTGTGGAACTGGTACCTTGAGGTTTACGATAGTTGCGCCCAGTCGAGCAAGGGTTACGACAGCATCCTTGAGGGCATCAGCAACACACTGATCCACGCCGGTGGTCGCAAAGGCCTCATCCCAACCAATCCGCAGGCCTACGACGCCCTGCTCAATACCTGCCTCATAGTCTTCTCCCGCGGCCGTCAGACTGGTCGGGTCTTGTGGATCAGGACCGGCTATGACGCTCAATAGGCGTGCAGCATCTCTAACGCTGCGAGTCATGGGACCCACATGATCAAGACTTGGCGCAAGGTCCAGCACGCCATGGCGACTGACTCGACCCCAGGTTGGCTTCAACCCAACTATGCCATTGGCGGCGGCAGGAAATCGAATGGAGCCGCCCGTATCCGTACCTAATGATCCAAAGCAAAGCCCGGCCGCTGTCGCGACACCCGAACCACCAGACGAGACACCGGGCCAGCGATCAAGATCACCCCAGGGATTACGGGGCACCTGAAAGTCTCGATGATATCCGAGCATGGCGCCTTCTGTGGTCGCCAGCTTACCCAAAATGACCGCCCCAGCTGCCTCAAGTCGGGACACTACCGTGGCATCCATGTCGGATAACGAGTCTCGGCGAAACCGGTGACCACCCGTCGTCGGCGCACCTAGTTTGTGACACAGGTCCTTCACAGCGATCGGCACGCCGTGCAGCGGGCCCAACGGTTCACCTCGGTCCTGTCGCGCATCCATTTCGGCAGCTTGATTCAACGCCTGGGTTGCCATGACAGTAATGTAAGCATGGAGTTTCGGTTCTAACTTGGCAATTCGCTCGAGCAGCGATCGAGTCACATCGACTGAACGTAACTCACCGCTGGCGATCAGCGCAGCGACCCCGGTCAAAGACAGATAATGGAGTGGTTCCTGCGTCATGATGTCTATCCTTTGGCTTTGAAAGCACTGGGTGCTGAGCACATTGACTGAGCGCTCTGAACAAAATTTTTGCGGGCCAGATCCTGATCGACTCTAGCCGGATCAGCTCACGCCTGCCTACTTAAGCCTGCCTACCTAAGCCTGTCTCGTTAAGCCTGTCTCGTTAAGACCGCATCCAGCTCTTCATCCAATCGTCTTCCCTCATCAGCGCGGGCCGAAGAGAAGCGACCAATCAATAAATACAGGGCGGGCGTCAGAAAAAGGGTGAAGCCGGCAGCAATGCCAAGACCGCCAAAGATAACCCAGCCAATCGATTCTCGCGCCTCTGCGCCAGCACCACTGGCCAGCACCAGGGGCAGACCACCGAGCACCGTCGATATCAGGGTCATCGCCACAGGGCGCAGCCGCACACGTGCACCCTCAGAGATGGCCTCACGCAACGGATAACCCTGATCCCGTAATTGGTCGGCAAACTCCACCAGCAAAATACCATTTTTAGCCATAAGCCCTATCAGCATCACTAGCCCAATCTGAGAATAAATGTTCACCGAGGTTCCGCTGAAGTACAGGGCAAAGATCGCCGCTGCTATGCCAAAAGGTATTATGACAGTGACAACGATGGCACTGCTAAAACCTTCAAACTGAGCGCACAGAATCAAAAAGACAACAACGATAGCAACGACATAGGTGAGCGCGACTTCCTGGGAGGTTTCATTCAGCGTGGCCGCCTCACCGGTAAATATCATATCCACATCAGCGGGCAACGATTCGGCCGCAATGGTGCGCAGCTCATCAACGGCTGACTGCAACGAGTAGCCCTCAGCCATATCTATATTGATTGAGATGGCGCGCCTTTGAGCTAAACGATCAAGTTCTGCTGCAACACCCTCTTCTTTGACACTAACGATGCTAGACAGGGGTAACAACTTGCCGTCGCGAGCACTGACATAAAGATTCACCAAGTCTGTAGGATCATTGATTTCACCAGTCGCCGCCTCCAACACCAGAGGAATAGACTCATCGCCCACATTCAAATCCAGGATTTCATCGCCATCAATCATAGCGCGAAGGGTCTGAGCCAGCTGATTCAAATCGATGCCTAAATCTGCGGCGCGGCGCCGATCAATGGCGATAGACAGTTGAGGCTGAGTCGGCTCATAGGAGATTTGCGGTTGCGACAAGTTTTCGCTGCCACTTTCCAGGCGAGCGGTAAACAACTTCGCGGCATTGAAAATATCTTCATAGTCATTTCCAAGTAACGCGACTCGAATACCTTCGCCTCCCCGCCGCAGACTCAGACTATTGCTGCCACTAACATAGACTCTTGCTCCGGTAATATCGTTCATGTCGCCACGCAATTGCGCAACCACCTCATGCTGACTTCGATCACGGGCACTCCAATCCACCATAGGTACCGTTAGCATGCTGCGGTTCGGATCCCACATACCGACCACGGTAAACACGGATTTCAGTTCGCCTTTATCCACCAACGGTTGCAGCTTGTCTTCAATACGTCGAGTCTGGCGCTCCATGTAAGGCACGCCGACGCCATTCGGGCCAGAGGCATAGATACGGATCTGACCCCGGTCTTCTGGGGGTAACAATTCCTTGTCCACTAACTGATAAAGTGAGCCCGCCGCCACCGCCATGAGCGCCGCCATCGTCACAACGCGCATAGGGTAGCGCAGCACCAACGCCAGGAGTCGCTCGTAGCCTCGGGCTAAATGCCCACCAACGACTTGCAGCCTGGCAAAGAATCGAGACTGAGTCTCCGCTGCCGGTAATCTCGCCGCCATGGCTGGCACCAACGACAGTGCCACAAAGCTTGAGATGGAGACTGCGAGGGCCAGTACAAAACCGAACTCACGAAACATACGGCCAGCGGTACTCGGCAGAAAAGCTATTGGAATAAAAACGGACACCAGCACTACGCTGGTGGTTACCACCGCAAAAAATACCTGGCGAGTACCCAGAACGGCGGCAGCTCTGGCACCCATGCCCAGCGCGCGTTGGCGTTGAACATTTTCCAACACGACGATCGCATCATCTACCACCAACCCCGTCGCCAACACGAGTGCCAGCAGGGTGAGAATATTGATAGAAAACCCCAGTAGCCAAATCCCTGCGACGGTACCTATTAACGCCACCGGTATCGCCACTGCGGGGAGCAATGTGGCTCGAATAGAGCCAATGAACAGCCAGATAGTCGCGGTCACTATGGCTATCGTCAGGGCAAGTGTTCGCAACACTTCACGCACGGAGCTGCGGATAAACTCGGCGCTGTCGTCGGTAACCACCAGTTCCAGATTATCAAATCGCTGATTCAGGCGCGCGACAGCGGCATTAACCGCAGTCGATATCTCAATGGTGTTGGACTGAGCTTGGCGAATGACGCCAAGGCCAATCACTGAACGGCCATCAAGTCGAGTGTAGGAGGTCGCGTCCTTGGGCCCGAAATAAACATTTGCCACATCACCGATCCGCCGAGTGCCATCAATCACGATGGCAGACACCTGCGCTGCCGTCACGACCGAGGCATCAGCACGCACCAGCAGTTCCTGGTCCTGAGAACTGATACTACCTGCAGGTACATCAAAGGCGGCTTGCCGCAGCACATTCGCGACATCGGTCACACTCAGCCCATAGCTGGTGAGGCGCAGCGGATCGACAACCACACGCAGAATCCGCTGGCGGGAACCGGACAACTGCACATCCGCCACGCCATCAATGGATATGAGCTGCGGGATGATGTCGGTCTCGACAATCCGAGTCAGCTCATCTTCCATCAGGGAATCGGTGAGCACGGCCAGATTGACGATTGCCTGCGAGTCATCGTCAGCCTTGACCACCATCAATTGCTCCAAGCGATCCGGCAGTCTATATGAGATTCGGCTCACCGCTTCGCGGATATCCGCAGCGGCGCTGTTGAGGTCAACACCCGGACGAAACTCAACCCTGATTCGACCGCTGGCTTCCTCTGAAGAGGAGTTGATTTCCTTGACGCCAGAGACTCGTGCCACAGCACCTTCGATCACACTGATGACCTCTGTGTCCATGGTTTCAGGCGAAGCACCCGGATAACTGGCCCGTACGGTGACGATAGGGCGATCTACATCTGGCAACTCACGAACTTCAACAGCCTGAATCGCAGCAAGACCAGCCAGGGCGATCAGCAGATTGACCACCAACACCAGTATGGGGCGACGAATACTCAGACTGGGCAGGTCATTCAGCCGCTGATCGGCACTCAAGCGCTTCATCCCGCTTTCATCTGATCAGCCATCTGATCAGCTTGAGTTTCAGACTGAGCTTCGTCACGAGCGATGGCTGAGTCTGGCGTGACTGCCATGCCAGGGCGCAATCTCTGAATGCCTTCCACCACAACCAATCGACCGGGCGCTAAACTTTCCGATGGACCGGACTCGACCAGCACCTGTCCCTGTTGACGTTGAATAATACTCACTGGGACCTGCACTGCCTTGCCATCTTCAACTACCCAAACGTACGCACCTTCGGCCCCCCACTGCAGGGCAATTTCGGACAGCACCGGATAGGGCAAGCCCTCAAGATCGAGCTTGACCCTGAAACTCATGCCTGGGCGCAACTGATCTGGGCGATTGTCGACCCGCGCGCGAACCACAAAGGTACGGGTCTCAGGATTGATGCGGGAGCCGAGCTGAATAACCTCACCCTGAGCGGTCAAACTCTGCATATTCCAGGTGTTTATCAATACACGGTCACCACTTGCCACTCGCCCCACCAGCAACTCTGGCAATTCAAATGACACGAGCAAACTGTCGCGATCGTCCAGCGTCGTAATGATAGTATCGGTTCTTACTCGATCGCCCACATCAATGTCGGTGATACCCACAAAGCCGGCAAAGGGTGCCTTGACTGTTCTATCTTCGAGTGCCAGTCGTGCCCTGCCCAGATCGATTCGAGCAGTCTCGAGTACCGTCAACGCCGCCTCCAAAGTGGTCGGCAGCGTAGCGCCTGTCTTAGCACTCAACAAATAACGCTGATAGAGACTGTCTGCTTCACGCAGGCGCAGCTCCGCCAACTCTACCGCGAGGGCTTCATCGCGTTGGTCCAGTGCCAGCAGAACTGCGCCCGCGGCCACAAACTGGCCCGCTTGAAACGAGACCTCAACCACTTCGCCAGCCACCGCTGGATACAGTGCCACAGACTGCAAAGCTTCGGCCGTACCGACGGCCTCAACCAGCATGCGCTCTCGGCTGAGTTCGATAGGCGCCACCAAGACTCGGACAGCCTGGCTGACGCGCCGCTGACTTTCCGGCGCCGACGGGGCACAGGCAACCAACAACATTAGTGCCAGTGAGATAACAAGTCTGTTCATAAAGCATCGTCTGGTTAGGTGCTAGCAGGAACTATCCAGCTTTCACCATGGTCTCGGGTTTGAGCGCTGAACACGCTATCAGCCACTGCAGTATAGCCAAGCTGTATCTGGCGGGCCATCTTTGTTCATTCAAGGTGCTGGACGCCCGCTCTGGGTTAAGTGAGGTCAGGCAACCTTGCTTCTGAACATAAAGTAAACGGCGCCCATCAAACACAGCCCCGCCCAGAGATAGTCAAGCTTCAGTGGCTCTTTAAGGTACATAATAGAAAATGGGACAAACACTGTCAGGGTAATGACCTCCTGAATGATTTTCAGCTGCCCTACTGTCAGCACCGTATAACCAACTCTGTTAGCCGGCACCTGCAAAAGATACTCAAACAGGGCTATTCCCCAGCTAACCAGGGCGGCAATAATCCAGGGCTTGTTATTCAGCTCTTTGAGATGGGCATACCAGGCAAAGGTCATAAAAACATTGCTGCAGATAAGTAGAGCGATAGAAATCAAAATCGGCGGCATAGCCCCCTCCAAGAACCCATAATTTCAGTCGGCGGAGTGGCTCGAATCGGTTACCAAAGACCGCATCATGACCAGATCTTTTTGTGCATCAGCGCCTAACTGAAAGATATGATCGCCGACGATTGTAAAACCCCAGCGCTCGTAGAATGCTATCGCTCGCGGGTTGTGCTCCCAAACACCGAGCCAGATTGTCTGACAACCGCTAGTCCGCGCATATTCCAGGCTGGCGTTCATCAACAAAGCCCCAACGCCTGCGCCGATTAGCGCAGCATCCACATACAAGCGTTCCAATTCAATCGGCTCAGCGCCGACCACACAGGGCTCCGTCGAACCGAGTCGAAGCTTTGCGAAACCTAACGGGTTCCGTGCATGCTGCTCGTGGGCGACGAAAAAGGTATTTTGTTCATCCGCCAATTCCGTTCGGGTCTGCTCGAGAGACAAAGTGTCGCGAACATAGGTCTCCATGTCTTCACTTTGGTTAGCATCGCCAAACGTGTCGCGAAAGGTACGTTCGGCAAGCGTCCTGATGGCTTCCGCATCCTCTAGCCTGGCTATTCGGCTATAAATTTCAGTTGTCATAGGGTCTTTGCCATTTTATTCCTGTCAGGCCGTGCTTCGAGCCCCTGCATTCTAGCGTTTGCTCGAAGCCAGCACTACAGCCTCAGACCCATGGCGACGGATATCCATCTAATTTCAAACTCGGTCTGCTCGATAACCGATGGCTGCGAATATTGTTGATTAAAGGCTGCTTGTCTGCTGTATCTGGGCCATAGGGGCCGCCAAGCTCGCCATGACGAACATTGGACTTCGTCACAGGCACGGCTCGCAGGCACCACTCGCAGGCACCACTGGCAGGCACCACTGGCGCACCGCAGTGACTTGAGCTATCTTTCGATTTTTCTACCCCTCCATTGATCGACACAACCACTGAGCAACAGTGCTGACACTACCTTAAGGAGCCGCCATTCATGCCAAGAGAGACTCGACTACACACAGCCGCCCAGGGTTATATCGACAGAGAACAATTTGCCAGCATTGAATGGCTGGTAGAGGCCAAAGGCCAGGTGCTATCCCAGGGTCAGGTTGCGCCGAATCCTGGCAGCGGTATACCTGCAGATGCCCTGTACCGCATCTATTCCATGACCAAGCCTATCGTCTCGGTGATGGCGCTGATTTTGATAGAACAAGGCAGGCTGCGTCTGTATGACGCCCTGCCGCAATTTAACCCGGCTTTTGCTGGCATGCGAGTACTACATGCCAATGGCAGGCTTGAACCGGTGGTACGCCCCATACTGGTGGAAGACCTGCTGACTCATCGCAGTGGTTTCACCTATGAGTTTATTACTGGCTGCCATATCGCACCCGGATATGATGCTGTCGACCTGAGCAGTGACGGCACCTGCAGCCTGGATGAAATGATGGCCAAACTCGCCGCTCAACCGCTGGCATTCCAGCCCGGATCCCAATTTCGCTACAGTGTCTCCACCGATGTCCTGGCCCACGTTCTGGAGAAGGCCACAGGACAGAGTCTTGCCAGTCTTTTGCAGGAGCACATACTGGGTCCTCTGGGCATGCATGATACTGACTTTCATGTGCCTGCCAAGAAGCAGCAGCGTCTGATGCCTATGTATGGCGTCACCGAGGTGAGTGAGTTTTCGTCATTGAACCCACCATCGGTGCAACGGTTAATCGATGCCGATGTTGAAGCCATGTACCCATCGCGCAATCCCGCATTTACGCGGGGTGGTCATGGTCTGTACTCAAGCCTCAGCGACTACGCTCGATTCGCTAGAATGCTGTTGACCGGCAAAACACCAGAAGGCCAAATTCTGTTGTCCCGGAAAATGCTGGAAATGCTGACCACCAACCGCATACCTGAGAGCCAACTGCCGCTGACCATTGGCATGAATCCGCTACCGGGTTATGGCTGGGGCCTGGGCGTGCGCATCATGTTAGACACCGGCAAATCCCTGGCACTCACCGGGCAAGGAGAGTTTGGCTGGGCTGGCGCCGCCAGTACCTATTTCTGGGTTGACCCCAGAGAGGAAATGATAGGTATTATCATGGCTCAATACCTGGGCTCCATATTGCCAATGGCAGACGATTTACGCACCGCCGCCTACCAGATGCTGCCCTAAGGGCTGATTGGATCTGGGTAAATTGCCAGCGTCGTTCGCCCGGCTCAAAAGCCGGGATGAGCTCGACTTCAAGCAACCCATCACACCAGCTCCGCTGGTGATGGATTAAAAAGCCCACTTTCAATTGCCGCCCGCCTGTCGCATAGTCCTGTCACTGAATCGAATATCACGAGGAACACCCATGACGAAGAATCGACAAATCATGATAAGAGCGCTGCCTACAGGCGCGCTGGCACTGGAGCATTTTGAAATGGTCGAGAGTGATCTGCCCACTCCCGGTGAAGGACAGGTGCTCATAAAAACACTGATACTTTCCCAGGACGCCGCTAATCGCGCCTGGATGCAAGGGGCCACTTATCGCGATGCCATTGGTGCTGGCGATGTCATGTCCAGCGGTGGAATCGGTGAGGTGGTCGAGTCCAACAGCATCCACTTCAAGGTCGGCGACAAAGTTTGGGCAGATATCGGCTGGCAGGATTACGCAGCCATCGACGCCAGGCTGGTGAGTAAAATACCCGCAGTCTCAGGGCCTCTGACGCAGGCGATCTCATTGCTCGGGGTTGCCGGCAAGACAGCCTATCATGGGCTACTGAACGTTCCCGGCATTCATGCGGGCGAGACCCTGTTGGTGTCAGCCGCCGCTGGATCAGTCGGCTCTATCGTTGGTCAAATCGGCAAGATAAAAGGGGCAACGGTGATCGGCGTTGCTGGTGGTGCCGACAAGTGTGACTGGGTGGTTAACGAGCTGGGCTTTGACGCCTGCCTTGACTACAAAGACGAGTCGTCGCCACTGCGTAAAAAAGTTGCTGCCACTATTCCTGGTGGTGTTGACGTCTACTTCGACAATACGGGCGGAGATATTCTGCAATGCGCGCTGTTCGCGATGAAACTGAAGGGCCGCATCAGTTGTTGTGGCGCCGTATCTATGTATAACGGCCGACCGCAGCCAGGGCCCATGGGCATTCCCGGTTTACTCGTGACCAAACGCTTGCGTATGGAAGGTTTTCTGGTCAGTGATTTCGCCCAGTTTGATCGTGATGCCGAACACGACCTTGCCCAGTGGGCGGCGCAAGGTAGCCTGAAAGTGGTGGAAGACGTACTGGAGGGCCTGGAATCTGCTCCAGCCGGCTTGATCGGCCTGTTGGCCGGCGAGAACCGCGGCAAACGGATGATACGAGTGGCCTAGTAATTATTGCCACCAGCACCCAGGCGCATCAGGCCTTCCTGGTATCGAGACTGATCACGTATCAGGGCATGGCCGAAGAAGGCCGACGTCAAGGACTACCGGAACGCAATCTGATCAAAAATGAGCTGGTGCTGGCGGCTGGCCTTCGATCACTTGAACGGGCTCATCAAGCTGGCATAAGGGCTGGCTGGAGCACAGATCTGATTGGCGAACTGCAAGTCCGGCAACGTGAGGAATTTGCCCTGCGGGCTGAGGTCGTGTCGGCGGCAACCATCCTGCATTCCATGTATGTTATCAACCCTCAGATCCTCAACCGAGTTGACAGTATTGGCCGACTGGCACCTGGCACCTCGCATACAGAGCGACGTGGTCATTACGCCGATCAATCCCCTTGAGAATATTGCTGACTTAGCCAGACCGGATGCTATCACTCAGGTACTAAAGGGTGGCATACCCATTATCCCTTGAGTGACGACACTGCCT
>Ga0255779_1001577_pt1 | contig 25631 bp, 24 predicted proteins | sample 011ome_21_FD_179977 | JGI IMG/M metagenome (GOLD analysis project Ga0255779, IMG submission 179977) | Coastal salt marsh microbial communities from the Groves Creek Marsh, Skidaway Island, Georgia - 011508AT metaG (version 2) | ecosystem: Environmental > Aquatic > Marine > Intertidal zone > Salt...
GTGAGCGACCCCTCTCACCGCTCGCGCGTCGTCGTGACGCTCGACCTGGACGAGAGCATTGATGCCACTGCTGTGACCTCAGCCCTGCGCGCCAATGGCATCGTGGACACCGAGCCTTATCGAAAGCTTGGGCGCAACCAGATTCGGGTGGCGACCTTTGTGGGAGTCCCACTCGTCGATGTCGAGAAGCTCATCGCAAGCCTCGACTACGTGCTCGACAACCTCTAAGGGTCAAGCGGATCGGGATCGTCGAGCTCCACGTGATCAAAGAGATCATCGGGCTCGTCGGGAACCTCCAGAGGAGTCGGATCGAGATCGAGATCTAGCTGGTCAATATCGACTCCGTCGACATCGTCATCGAGGTCGAGAGCGTCATCGTCATCTTCGTCGTCATCCGCGTCGGCCTGGTCCTTGAGCTCTTTCTCATGAAGCAGGTATTCCTCGAGACGATCAGCCCACGGAACCCAGTCCGGAGCCACAAGCGAGCCCTCGCCGGGGAGTAAACCGACCTCCAACACGGAAGGGTCAACGCCAGAGATATTGGACACACTTACCGTCCATGCCCACCCCGGATAGCCGGGCTGGGTGGAGGGGTAGGCCACGGTTACGGACTCGCCCTCGTGGGTCACCGCAGGCGCGTCCACAAAAGTGTCGGCGCCCGTCACCTCGAGCAGTGCCACTCGAGCCAGGGCGACAAAGGTGTCCTCGGACGCTGAGGCCTTCTTAGGCATCAAATTCTTCGGCTACTTTGCGCAGGAGCGCAGCAATCTTCTTGGAGTGGTCGTCATCGGGGTATCGCCCACGACGAAGATCTCCACTGGTGCGATCCAGCAACTTGAGGAGGTCCTCCACGATGATGGCCATGTCCTCAGCGCCTTTGCGTCCAAAACGAGTGGCGGGGGCATCCAGAATGCGAACACTCAGCGCTTGAGCGCCTCGCTTTCCTTCGGCAACACCGAACTCAACTCGAGCCCCTGCTTTGACGACATCACCAGGGGAGAGTGCAGAGGCGTGCAGGAACACTTCCTCACCGTCATCGGTGTGGATGAAACCAAAGCCTTTGTCTTGGTCATAAAACTTGACCTTGCCGGTGGGCATGTTGACGCCTTTCTGTCAGTCACCACGCGAAATCTCGCTCCTCGCAGGATACCGTCTCTTCCACCGGGATATCCTGGGGTAGTGACATCCGCCGACAGCACCGAACCCACCGCCACTGAGCGAATCCTCGCCGCCATGATCGTGGGGGTGGTCGCACTTTCGGTCCTTGCCTTCTTCTCCATCATTGTGGGGACCTGGCAGGGTATGGACTCTGAAGCCTTCTCCGCGGGACTCTGGCCAGCCATCACGATGACTCCCCTCTTCGGGCTTCCGATCGGATTTGTCCTCATCATCGCGTTGCTGATTATCTCCACGAGGCGTCGCCGCACGTTAGGGACTGATGACGCTTCCGAGTGACACCACGCTCGCACTCATCAGTTGGCTTGCCTCGAGAAACACCGGACAGCTCCAGAACCTGATTCGGCGTCGTGGCATCCCCCACTCAGCGTGCACGAGTTATCGATCTCTCGCTCAGGCGCTGCAGGATGCCGAAAACATCCGTGCGTCTGTGCAACACCTTCCTCGGGCCGAACTTCTAGCCCTCCACGACCCTGACAGCGCAACTGCTCTGTCAAGGGACGCTCTGGAAGAGCGTGGCTTGATCTCCCTGACACCCGAAGGAACCTCGCTCCTCATTCCTTCGTCGAGCCTTGATCTTCTGGGCAAGCTGGATTCGGCCACGAAGGAACCCTCGCTCCCTGAAGCGCCATCTTTGGCCGAGTCCGACATCCAGGCCGCGGCAAGTCAGGCACTCACGTTGGTGGTGACCGTGTCAGACCTCTTGGACGCTATTGCGAATGCGCGCTTCCCCCTGAACAATGACGGGGAGCTCACGGCGACGTCACTAAAGAATCTCCAGAGTGAGTTGGGGATCGGGTATGACATCCCCCTTCTGTGGCGATGCGCCACGCAAGCAGGGCTCCTAGGCCCTCACAACTCAGCGGCGGCGCTCACCCAGAGCGCTCTCGCCTGGCGTGACCTCCCTGATGAGGAGCGACTGGCCCTCCTCGCGAAGTCGTGGTGGTCAACCCTCCCCTCCTGGCTCTCCCAGACAATCTCGCAGCACCCCACCATGACCTGGGACTCCACTCTGCTCTCCCACCTGAGCTATCACTACCCCTTAGTGGACGCTGAGCCAGTTCTCACAGAAATCCTTGCTGATGCCCAGACGGTGGGGGTTGTGCACGGCTCAGTCCCGACACCTTGGGGACTAGCACTCTGGAGCTCGGGGGATGTGGCCACGGCATTTCGCTCATCAATCCCTCCCTATGCTCCGGGGGTCTTCGCGCACGATGACTACACGCTCTTGGCCAGCGGCCCTCTTCAGCCACACCACCGTGGAGTACTCGCCAGCATCACGGCCCGGGAGCTCGGGGGACTGGTCCCCCGCTATCGGATGACGGCAGCCTCTGTGCTAAACGCTTTGCAAGATGGCGTCACCCCGGAGAGCATTCCCACCGAGCTTGCCGAAGTGTGTGTGAACGAGGTGCCAGCCAGCATGATTGCTCTGGCGGAGGATGTCACTCGACGGGCACTCGATCTCGAGGTGCACTCGCAGGGTGACTCCACCACTCTCACGACCCGGCGGGATGCGCTCACTGACGAACTACTCTCCGATCCAGGCCTCATTGTTCTCGGCCTGAAGCGATCAGGAGACCGCGAGTTGAGGTGCTCCTGGCCTGCCGAGCGAGTTCACTCGACCTTGCTCGCAGCCTCCTATCCCAGCCTCCTGGTGGACTCGTCAGGCGCACCCCTGGCGTCCAACCCGCCGCTGGTGGAGTCCCGCGATATGGAGAGCGAGGAGCGCCACCACACGGCTCTAGCAGAGCTTGTGGCAAGCGCTCACGAATCAGCAGCCAAGGGAGTGCCCGCAGGGTTCACCAGCATTATCGAGGTGGCCACCGAGACGAAGACTCCTCTCGAGATTGTGGTGACGATGCCCGATGGCTCCTCGGTCACCGTCGTCATGGAACCGAGAGCACTGAGTGCTGGTCGACTGCGTGGGGTCGAACTGAAGCATGCGGTGGAGAAGACGTTCCCGGTATCTCACATCACCAGCGTTCGGGCATGGTCCCAGGACGACGAGGAGGACTAAGCCAGGCACCGTAGACTGGCTGGTTGTGAATCCCGACGGCCCCCTCATCGTTCAAAGCGACAGGACTGTTCTTCTCGAGGTTCACCACGCTCTCGCTGACTCAGCTCGTCACGCTCTCGCCGTGTTTGCCGAGCTTGAGCGCGCACCGGAGCACATGCACACGTATCGAATCACCCGGCTTGGCCTCTGGAACGCTCGTGCAGCGGGCCACACCTCTGAGGAGATCCTCGGAACGCTCGAGGAGTATTCCAAGTTCCCCTTGCCCCAGGGCATCGCTGAAGAGATCACCGACACCATCGGCCGTTACGGACAGATTGAAATCACGCGTGACGGCGATGACCTCTTCATCTCTTGTCACACCCCAGCAATCGAAGCGGAAATCACGCGAACGCAGAAAATCAAGGACCTCCTCGGCGAGCGCGACGACCAAGGTCGCTATCCGCTAGCGCCGTGGTCGAGAGGTCTCATCAAACAGGAGCTTCTGAAAAAGGGCTGGCCGGCGGCAGATCATGCCGGCTTCGCCGCGGGTGAACCTCACGATATTTCTCTCGGTGATGGCGACTGGTCACTTCGGGACTACCAAAAGGAAGCAATTCATCGTTTCGCCCAGAGTGGTTCTGGAGTTGTGGTGTTGCCCTGTGGTGCGGGGAAGACCATCGTCGGAGCTGGTGTCATGGCGGAGCTTGACACCACGACCCTGATCTTGGTGACGAACACGGTGTCGGCCCGTCAGTGGAGAGCCGAGCTCTTGGCCAAGACATCCCTGACTGAGGATGACATCGGTGAGTACTCCGGGAGCGTCAAAGAGATCAAGCCGGTCACGATTGCCAGCTACAGCATTATGGCTGCCAAGCGCAAAGGCGAGTTCGCTCACCTGGGTGTGCTGGATGCCAAGAACTGGGGCCTCGTTGTCTATGACGAGGTGCACCTCCTTCCAGCTCCCGTCTTCCAGCTCACCGCTCAACTGCAAGCCCGCAGGCGACTAGGCCTCACGGCCACCCTGGTGCGCGAAGACGGTCGCGAAGGCGACGTCTTCAGCCTGATTGGCCCCAAGCGCTTTGATGTTCCCTGGAAGCAGCTCGAATCCGAGGGCTACATCGCTCCCGCGACCTGTGTGGAGATCAGACTGGAGCTCCCACAGAGCGAACGACTGGAATATGCGGCGAGCACCGACAAGGAGCGATTCCGCTTGGCTTCGACGTCTCCCTCCAAGAGCGCCATCGTGACCGAGTTGTTGGCGCTGCACCCCGATGACCCCACCTTGATTATCGGTACCTACCTCGAACAGATTGAAGCCCTTTCCGAGGGTCTCGGTATTCCCATGATTACCGGCGACACCCCGGTCCCCCAGCGTGAGGAGCTCTACCAGGCGTTTCGCCAGGGAGACATCATGCGCCTGGTGGTCTCGAAGGTGGCGAACTTCTCTATTGACCTTCCCGAAGCATCCGTGGCTATCCAGGTTTCGGGTTCCTTTGGCTCCCGCCAAGAGGAAGCCCAGCGATTGGGTCGAATCCTCCGGCCGAAGGCCAGCGGTCGCCCTGCCGTGTTCTATACCTTGGTCGCCAGAGACACCGTTGATCAGGATTTCGCCTTGAATCGTCAACGATTCTTGGCCGAGCAGGGCTATGGGTACACGATTATGGACGCCGCAGAGGTGACACAGAAAGTGCCAAAGATTCTGTCAGACAACATTCAGCAGTCTCCCAGATAATGAAGACATGGCTGACGGACCGAAAATTCTTGTTGTCGATGACGAACCCAACATTAGGGACTTGCTCACGACCAGCCTGCGCTTCGCAGGCTTCATGGTGCGCGCGGTAGGAACCGGCGCCCAAACCATCTCCGCGGTGCTCGAGGAAGAGCCCGACCTCATTGTTCTCGATGTCATGTTGCCCGACATCAATGGTTTCGGTGTGACCAAGCGCCTCCGCGCCAGCGGCTACACCTGCCCCATTCTCTTTCTCACCGCCAAAGACTCAACCGAGGACAAGATCACCGGTCTCACGGTCGGAGGCGATGACTACGTCACGAAGCCCTTTAGCTTGGATGAGATCGTCGCCCGCATCAAAGCCATTCTTCGTCGCACGCTGAACGAAGAGGATGATGCTCTCATTCGGGTGGGAGACCTCAGCATGGACCAGGACACGCACGAAGTGTTCTTGGGCTCTATCCCGATTGATCTTTCCCCCACCGAATTCAAACTCTTGCGCTATTTGATGCTGAACCCCAACCGCGTGCTGTCTAAGGCCCAAATCCTGGACCACGTCTGGGAGTACGACTTCAATGGGGACGCAGGTATCGTCGAAAGCTATGTCTCCTACCTTCGTCGGAAGCTCGACCCTCACACTCAGGAGCCACTGATCCAAACCAAGCGTGGTTTTGGATACATGCTGAAGTCCGACAAGGCCTAAGCCCCTGGCCATGCTCTCTGGCATGCAGCAGTGGTGGGAATCCACGTCACTGCGGACGAAAATAACCGGGGTGACCGTCATTGTCATCACCCTGGGACTTTTTGGCATCGGTGTAGGGACGATGGCGACGGTTCAGCAATACCTGCTGGATGAAGTGGACCGCAAGATCGACGAGGTAGCAGCAGGCCTCTCCCCCAGTCTCACCACGTCAGACTTTGCCTCCTTTGACACCACCGGCCAGACCGGATCCAGGAGCTCCTATTTTCTTGCTGCCATCTCTGACGATGGCGAGGTGCTCGCGAGCAACCTTGAGCCCGACAACTCCGGGTACCAACCCGACGTGAGTGGGATCACCCAGAGTTTCATCCTCAACAACGCCCCCAACTTCACGGTGCAAAGCCTTGATGGCAACACCGAGTGGCGACTTCACGCCTACAGCTTGCGCATCATCCAAGAGGCCAACATGACGCGGGAGGACGCCACCCTCATCATCGGAGTGGACTTAGAAGAATCCAAACAAACGGTCGGCCGCTTCGCCACCATTTTCTTGCTCTTCGGTCTCGCCGCAGTCCTCTTCAGCGCGATCCTCACGCGTTTCCTCGTCACCACCACTTTCCGGCCACTGCGCGAAGTGGAGATGACCGCCGCTCGCTTCGCCGGGGGAGATTTCTCCCAGCGTCTGGGAGGTGCCACCCCCAATACTGAGGTGGGACGCCTCACCCGATCTCTCAACACCATGCTCTCGCGCATTGATCGCGCCTTCGCGGACCGAGCCGACACCATCGAGCAGATGAGGCGCTTTATCGGGGACGCAAGCCATGAGCTGCGCACCCCCCTCGTGTCTGTCCGCGGCTACGCAGAGCTTTATCGAATGGGTGCTCTCACCAAGAAAGCAGATGTCGCTCAAGCCATGGAGCGCATCGAAAAGGAAGCTGAGCGGATGACCACACTGGTCACAGACCTTCTCGAGCTGGCTCGCTTGGATGAAGCCAAACCCTTGGAGCTCGGGCCTGTGAACCTCGTGGGTCTCGCTCACGACCAAGCGATGGATGCCCAAGCCAGTGCTCCCGGTCGCACTGTCACTCTCTGGCATGAGGGGGAACTCGTGCATGACCCCACGGCGATTCCGCCCATCATCCTGAGCGCTGAGGAAAACAAGATTCGCCAGGTTCTGGCCAACTTGCTCCAAAATGCTCTGCGATTCAGCCCTGACAACACCCCAATCGAAGTGATCGTGCAGCGCGAAACCAACCCAGCCCGCGGAGTCGTGAGTGTGGTCGACCACGGAGAGGGAATCCCCCTCCAACTGCGCGACAAAATTTTCCAACGTTTGTTCCGCGCAGATACCTCTCGAGCTCGGGAGACGGGTGGCTCAGGGCTCGGTCTCGCCATCGTGGACACCATTGTGAAGCGTCACAAGGGAACAATTCGGGTGGAGGAGACCCCCGGGGGTGGCGCCACGTTCCGGCTGTCCTTGCCACTTGTCCCCAACCAATCCTCGTAGTTCCCCTCCCACAAATCCGACGATTGCTCGATCGTGGTGCCTGAACCCTGACTACCGTCAGCCGGATAGACAAAGGAGACCCCATGACTCGTTATTCCGTTGATGCCGACGCTGTTCTGACTGCCGCGCAGCATGCAAGAAGCACCATCGACAGGATTCACAGTGACGTTCAGACGCTGAACACCCAACTCAACGCTCTGAGTGGGAGCTGGAGTGGACCAGCAGCCAGTGCCTTCGTCGGAGTTCACGAATCGTGGCGGGGCACCCAAAGCGCCGTGGAGGCCTCTCTCCACGCCCTGACTCAGGCACTGTCTCAAGCGGGTGCCCATTACCGAGACATGGAGATGGCCAACCAGCGCCTCTTCCAGCGTTAACGGCTGTGGGGCGCCTCCCGAAGGAGACGCCCCACAGTAGAGCTGTTCTGGACTTAGAAGTCCATGCCTCCCATGCCACCGGAGGGGTCGCCAGCAGGTGCAGGAGTGGGCTCCGGCTTCTCTGCGACAACTGCTTCGGTGGTGAGGAAGAGACCGGCGATGGAGGCGGCGTTCAGCAGAGCTGAACGGGTCACCTTGACGGGGTCTGCGATACCCGCAGCGAGCATGTCAACATACTCACCGGTCGCAGCGTTCAGACCGTGACCAACCTTGAGACCGCGAACGTGCTCGGCAACAACACCGGGCTCGTGCCCCGCGTTGATGGCGATCTGCTTGAGCGGTGCGTCGATCGCAACCTTGACGATGTTGGCACCAGTAGCCTCGTCACCGGTCAACTTGAGGCTGTCAAACGCCTTGGCTCCAGCCTGGATCAGGGCCACGCCACCACCGGCGACGATTCCCTCTTCCACGGCAGCCTTGGCGTTACGCACGGCGTCCTCAATACGGTGCTTGCGCTCCTTGAGCTCAACCTCGGTTGCGGCACCAGCCTTGATCACAGCAACACCACCGGCCAACTTGGCGAGACGCTCCTGGAGCTTCTCACGGTCGTAGTCGGAATCGGTGTTCTCGATCTCCTGGCGGATCTGCTTCACGCGACCTGCGATGGCGTCGGACTCGCCGGCACCCTCGACAATGGTGGTCTCGTCCTTGGTGACGACGACCTTGCGTGCGCGGCCCAGCATGTCGAGCTCGATGTTCTCAAGCTTCAGACCGACCTCTTCTGAGATGACCTGACCACCGGTGAGGATGGCGATGTCCTGGAGCATGGCCTTGCGACGGTCTCCGAAGCCAGGAGCCTTGACGGCAACGGACTTGAAGATTCCGCGGATCTTGTTGACGACCAGAGTGGCGAGTGCTTCGCCCTCAACGTCCTCAGCAATAATCAGCAGCTGCTTGCCGGACTGGATGACCTTGTCGACGATGGGCAGAAGGTCCTTGATTGCGGAGATCTTCTGGTTCGCGATGAGGATGTAGGGGTCTTCGAAGACTGCCTCTTGACGGTCGGGGTCTGTCACGAAGTACGCAGACAGGTAACCCTTGTCAAAGCGCATACCTTCGGTGAGCTCCAGGGTGGTTCCGAAGGTGTTGGACTCTTCAACAGTCACCACACCTTCCTTACCCACCTTGTCGATTGCTTCCGCAATCAGCGCACCAATGGCGGGGTCAGCCGCAGAGATCGACGCGGTAGCGGCGATTTCCTCTTTGGTCTCGACCTCTTTGGCGATCTTCAGAAGTGCGTCAGAGACGGCCTCGGTGGCCTTCTCGATGCCGCGCTTCAGGCTAATGGGGTCAGCGCCAGCGGCAACGTTACGAAGCCCCTCGCGGACCAGTGCCTGAGCGAGAACGACGGAGGTTGTGGTTCCGTCACCAGCAACGTCGTCGGTCTTCTTGGCGACCTCTTTGACCAGCTCTGCACCGATCTTCTCGAAGGGGTCGCTCAGCTCGATTTCCTTGGCGATCGAGACACCGTCGTTGGTGATGGTGGGGGCGCCCCACTTCTTCTCCAAGACGACGTTACGACCGCGCGGTCCTAGCGTTACCTTGACGGCATCCGCCAGGGTGTTGAGCCCACGCTCGAGACCACGACGGGCCTCTTCATCAAAAGCAATTAGTTTTGCCATCAGTTTTTCGTCCCTCCCGGACGTCTAGTGTGCTGTAGCTATTGGCACTCGCGTATTACGAGTGCTAATTGATTTTGGCACTCTCGGGCTGAGAGTGCAAGTGCACGCCGGGAGCGTGTCGAACTAGTTGATGGTCAGTACGCCAGCTTCTACGTCAGAGGACTCGTTGGGGATGAGCTGTACCCAGGTGTTTCCCACACCCAGGAGAACCTCGTCACCATCGGCAGTCGTCAACACGATGGGTGACTCAGGAGTTGCTTTGAACCAGTTGATTTCCACGATGGAGCCACCGGTGGCGACCCATCCTGTTCCCTGGTTGACCAAGCGAGTCGTCGGGATGTCCTCAACAACGTCGATGCCCACCTGAAGAACGACAACGTTCGTGGCAAAAATCTGGTTGCCACTGGAGGCGGAGTCAGCAGCGCCGTTCGTCTGGAAGCGCAGGAAGGTTCCCTGAGTTCCATCCCACTCCCAAGTGGGGCTGGAGAATCCACTGAAGCGAGGGTTGATCGACGTCATGGCTGAACCAGCAACCACAGCGGTGGACTCTTCCACGCTGGGTGCATAGGAGAACTGGCGCACGGGGGCGGGGAGGTCCAGGTGCTGGTCGATCAGCTCAGGTGCTTTCACCAAAACATTGTGGGGGGCAACCTTGGCGCTCGTGCGATAGAAGGTTTCCTCTGTATCTGGCTGTCCGTGAATCGCGTTATAGACGGGTGCTTCCTGCATCATCTGAATGAAGCGGACCTGACCACCGGAGTAAGCGAACACGCCACCGAAGGGGCTCACGATCTCGGGGTCCATCGGGCGAACCGAGCGAACGGGACCGATTTCAGCAGGAAGAGTCGAGTGCCATACGGCGACGTAGCGAGTGAGGCCACCCTCCACGAGCTCTTCAAAGACGATGTCAGCTTCGTCCAGTCCCACCTGCGGACGGGCAGAGGGGTGGTTGTCAATCTTGGCCGAGAGGGAGGGGCGAGACAGGCTTCCTGCCTCGATGGCCTCGCCTGTCAGGGCAGCGACGGTGGCGTTGTCGACAATCGCTTCTGCGGTCTCCCCTTCACCAGAGGTCACCACCTCATCCTCAGGCGCGCTGCCTTCACTGGAACACCCTGCGAGGGCTAGTGCCGCAACTGCAGCAACGGCGAAGAATGAGCGAACAGTGGTTTTCATCTGGGGGTTACCTTTTCATTTCAGGACCGGGGAAAGATTAGGTCGACTCAGTGTCGACATAGTCGGCTCCAAGAACAACAGTGACGCGTGCTCCCGGATATGCAGTTGTTTGGACGACGGAGTCCGCGTCAAGGTCCAACTCCTGAGCAATTCCCAAGGCGATGGCCTTATCGGCGTCCTCACTATACGCCACAACGCTTTGCTGGACATCCGTGGAATCGGCGTTTGTCGCCGTGGCCTCAGGCCACCCCACGGTGACCAATCTTTCGACCGCACGAGCCGCCATTCCCTGGGTCGCGGTGCCATTCAGCACCGTCAACGTCAAACCTTCAGTATCGATCTGGGTGGGGTCCGTCACCGCGACCACTTCTTCGGGAACCTCAGGCTCGAGCACCACGGGTTCGTCTGACTCCTCGGGCGGAGCGTCACCGGTGATGACCGGGACCTCGCTCGCATCCAACGTGAGGTAGTCATCACTCCGGTCAACAAACCACACACCGGCGAGGACCAGCACAAGGACCGCACCCAAACCTATTCCGATAGGGGCAAAGACGCTCCACGAGGAGCGTTGGCGTCGATGAGTACCGACATAGCCGAGGTCGCGCTCTACATCGTCGAAACGATCGGGGAGAAACGAGGGCTTACCTGACTGTGCCATCCCTCACCCTCCTTGCTCTTCGCGTCTCGAGGCAGCCGCCTCGAGACACTGCCTCACCAATACTGCGTCATACCGAACTGCTGCCTCCGTGCGACACAGCGCATACACCCGCTGATAATAACGAGCTAAAGAGAGTCCAAAGCGCTCCCTCACCGCAGACTCCTTATGAGGAATTGAGCCCCAATGAGTCCTCTCGAACTCCAAAAGTTCGATGTCTCCTGCGCCGAGTTGTTCCTCGAGGTTGTCCGCACTCACCATGTCCCCTCATGATACGGCGCTCAGCATGCATCAGGGCGAGGCGCCTATCCTAGAAACACTGTGACAAAGTCTCCTCTGGCTCCACTCGGGGTTCTCGCACTTACGTGTGCGCTGGTGCTTTCTGGCTGCCAGCCAGGCTCCTATGGGGCACCACGGTCGAGCCCCAGCGCTTCTGAAGACCGTCCTGCTCTTGCAGAGATCGACTGGCTGGACGCACCGAGGGACTGGGTGGGCTCGTCCACCGCAGTGCTGGGAGACGTCGCCATTGCACCCATCACTGATGCACCAGTTGTCTCGCTTCCGACGACCGTCAGCTCAGACGAGCTCTCCGGCGACCGCGAGGTCACCGTGACCTCTGCCAATCGGGTGCTTGCGCTCGATATGTCTGGTTCGCTGGCCGCAACGGTCTGGGCACTCGGCCTGGGAGACCGCCTCGTGGGGCGCGATATCTCGACCACCTTCCCCGGAGTAGAGAGCCTCCCCGTTGTCACCGGGAGCGGTCACGCCATCTCGCCCGAGTCGGTCCTTGAGCTTCGGCCGGACCTGCTGATTACCGATGGAACCATTGGCCCCCTCGACGTCGTACTGCAATTGCGGGACGCTGGCATCACCGTCGTCTTTGTCCGCGAGGAACCGGGGCTCGATGCGCCCGCAGCCATGGCGCGCTCCGTGGCCAACATCTTTGGGATGGAGGGTACGGGAGATGCGCTGGCCACACGCATCACGCAAGAGCTCGACACTGTTCTTGGCACGATTGGCGAGAATGCCCCCAGCAGTCGCGATCAGAAACTTCGGATGGTGTTTCTCTATATCCGTGGGGCAAATGGCATCTATTACCTGTTTGGGCAAGAGTCCGGTGCAGGAGACCTAATCGAGGGACTCCAAGGAATCGACATTGCCACCGAGATTGGCTGGACGGGTTTGCGTCCGATGACGGATGAAGCTCTGATAGCTGCAAACCCTGACCTAATCTTGGTGATGTCGGAGGGCCTCGACAGCGTGGGCGGGCCAGAGGAGCTAGTTCGCCTCAAGCCCGCTATTGGATTGACGGCCGCGGGTCAAAACCTGCGGTTTGTCGATATGGATGATTCTCAAGTCCTGAGCTTTGGCCCAAGAACGCCTGCTGTTATGGACGCTCTTGCCCGCGCGATCTACGACCCCGCTGGATAGCAAGCGCTAAAGCGCTCGCTCCCACGGCAAGCGCCGCCATCCCACCAGGTATCCACCAGATTGCCCCCTCCTCGAGGCAGCCTCGAGCGACCTCAAGTCGAAAAGACAGCGGATCCATCTCTTCCCCAGCCGGATAGGTGCCAAAGGCATCCGAGCCCTGTTGCGTGAGGACCACCTGAGCACCCTCGACACTCCACACACCGTCAGAGGGAACAACGTTCTCGGCGCCGCGACCCCATGTCACGGTGGCGAAAGGAACGTCTGGCTGGTTGACGCTGACCTCCTCCATAGTGTCGCCTGTCACATCGAACATGAGGGTGGCTTCTCGTGACCCGATGATGATTAGCTCGGGGTTCTGAAGGGATGTCTCGAGAATCCCGTCGTGACCGGAAAACACGATTCCACCCTCAAACGCCACAATCCCTTCATCTCTTGCGGCATGCACGTGCCCGGTACCACCGGTGAGGGTGAAGTGGGGAATTTCATAGCCGACGTCGCCGGAGGCCTCCCATGACCCTTGAGCGATGGAACCGGAGATATAGGACCGGAAAGACTCCTTGAAACCCCACGTGATCGAGACGTCCTGAACCTCGCAGGCGCCCTCGGGAACCGAGGCCGGTGCTACCCCCACAACAGCCGCAAGAGCCAGTGCGAGCGCTTCACGCATCAGGGTGCCGCACCATCACGACGTGGGGGATGCCCGCTTCCTGAAACAGCTCGCCTCGACGCTCAAAACCAAATTTCGCATACAGAGCGGTGACGTAGTCCTGCGCATGGAGATAGAGGGGCTTATCCCCGGCAATCTCGAGAGCTCGAGCCATCAACACCTGGGCTAAACCTCGACCGCGAGCGCTCTTGCGCACCACCATGCGACCGAGGCTGTCCGCGATACCGTCGTGGCTCACTGCCTGGGCAGGATTGTGCACAATCCGGAGATAAGCAGCCATGCCCTCGTCATCGGAAATCCAGAGGTGGAGAGTGGTGGGATCGCGGTCTGCTGTATCGAATTCTTCTTCGTCGATTTTCTGCTCGAGGAAGAACACCTCAGAGCGGAGAACCGCCATCTCGAACACCTCGTCAGGTGTGAATTCACCCCACGTTTTGTGGATTACCGGCGGGGAGGACATGGTGGGAGTTTAATGGGGGAACCTTCACACTCCCCGACGCAAGGACACTCCATGGTCGAGAAAATCACCAAAGACGATTCCCTCTGGAAAGCAGAACTTCCCCCAGAGCGTTACGCGATCCTGCGTCAAGCAGCTACTGAACCCCCCTGGACCGGGGAGCTCCTCGCAGAGAAACGTGATGGAGTGTATTCCTGCGCAGGCTGCGGAAACGAGCTCTTCACCAGCGACACGAAGTTTGAGTCGGGATCGGGCTGGCCCTCCTTCTTCGACGCCATCACTCCCGGCGCCGTGGAACTCCATGAGGACCGAAGCCTTGGCATGGTCCGCACTGAGGTTATCTGCGGTGCGTGCGGTGGTCACCTGGGTCATCTCTTTGATGACGCCGTCGGGACCCCCACCGGTCAGCGCTACTGCATGAACTCTCTCGCCCTGGAGTTTGACGAGAAAGACGCCTAGGTCTTACGCCCCACCGTCACCAAAGCTGAACCAGCGAGGGTAATGAGAGCACCCACGATGGTGGATGTCGCGAGGCCCGAGGACGCGACGGGAAAGAATACGTCCAGAGCGATCGATCCTAAGAGCTGACCTGTCACGATGCTCACTCCAAGCCCGAGAACACCGATAACCAGCACGGTGGAGGCTTGAATGGTGATGAAGATGGTGCCGACCAATCCGCCCGTCCACACCCACCACTGATCGGGCAGGGCAGTCGGTCCACCGGTAAAGGGGAGAGATATCGCGGTGACCACGGCGAGGGTGAGCGCTCCCGCTGAAAAATTGATGAAGGTCGCGGCAAGAGCGGAGCCAGCTGCTGCCTTGACCCGCCCGTTCACGGCTTGTTGGTACCCCGTTCCGAAACCGGCAACAAGTGGGAGCGCAAAAGCGAGCGTTTTACCCTCCAGTGAGCCGGAGAGAACATCGAGGGCAATCACGGCACCCACAACGGCGAGGATTGCTCCGACCACCCGCATCGCGGTCAGCCGCACCCGCGGAGCACCAAACCACCCTTTGGTGTCGATAGCTAGCGACCCAAAAGCTTGACCCGTGACCACCGCAATGGTGAACAGCGCCACCCCCAAAATCCCAGCCGAAAGACCCTGGGTGAGAACAAGGAAAGCTCCCCCAGCTCCGCCCACGGCCGCCCACCAGGGCAAACGTCCCGACTGAATGTCTTCACGCACCGTCCGTAAGCCTTGTCGAGCACGAGGATTCAACGCAATCACCAGCCCCACCACCAACAGTCCGCTGGAAAACGAAAACAGGGCTGCGACGAACCCATCCCCTAGGGCGACACCCAACTCACCATTGAGACGTGACTGGAGCGCCACGAGAACGCCGGAAAAAACGCTCAGCACAAAAGCTGCAACATAACCGCGCTCAAACCCCGGGCGAGTAGACACTCGCTCAGGGTATCGGCTCGGAGCTCCTATAGGAGGTTGGGAATCTTTTGCTCTTCAGCCACGTTTGCCCGACGGAACCAGAAGGTCACCAATGTCGACACAATCACGATGAACAGCGAGTAGAGGGCTGGGACCAGGAGAATCTCGTCCACAAACCCTGTGTCGAGGTAAATCGCGATAATGACCGCGATGGCAAGCGGTCCATTCTGGATTCCCGTCTCCAATCCGACGGTTCGCGCATTCATCGGGTGGAGCTTAATCAGTCGCGCAATTCCGTATGCGCTGAAGATACCCATTACTCCTAGCCCAATGGCCACCACATAGGTGGGCCATTCCGTGGAGAGCAGCAACTGCCAGTTCCTGGGCACCCAGATGATGATCAGGAAAGGAATAAAGAGGACCCCAAAGAGTCCACCAACGAGTTCCAAGACGGCTCCCACATTGGAGCTGAGCTTGCGCACCAACATTCCCAATGCCACGGGAACGACGAGCCCAGCGATGACGGTGGCGAGCTCAATCGGGTCAATCGACACCGCTCCATCAAGGTTGAGGAAATTCGAATACAGGAGGATGACCGCGGGGGTCATGATGAATGCCCACAGCGTCGAATTGACCGTCATGGTCAAACTCAGTGCCAGGTTGCCCTTAGAGAAATAAGTGAAGAGGTTCGAGGTTGTGCCCGCTGGCACGCTTCCCATAATGAGCGCACCCAGCGCAATCCAGACCATCTCCCCCGGAGGAGAGAAGGGGAAAAGAACCGTCACGATCAGGAGGTAGGCAACGAGAGGCATAATGCCAAACTGCGTGACCCATCCGATGATGAGACCCCACGGTCTGCGAAGCGCCAGCCCGAAGTCTTTCGGTGTTAGACCCGCACCGAGACCAAACATGATGACCACGATGAAGATTCGGAGCAGTGTTTCCTCAAACTCGTTGACCACAGTTGCTTGATTGTGGTTATCCGCAAGGAAAATCAGTGTGTCAATCATGGTTAGGCGCCCTTCGTCGAAGCGGTCTGGGACATCGCGTGATCACGGAGTTCGCGACGGAGAATCTTGCCGATTGGGCTCTTCGGGAGCTCGTCGACGAAGACGATGGTGGAGGGCACTTTGTAGGCGGAGAGGGTCTCTCGACAGTGAGCCTGAATGGCCTCTGCCGTGGGTGCCGGAGCAGAGGCCACCACGAACGCGCGAACAGCCTCCCCTGACTTCTCGTCCGGGACACCAATCACGCCAACCTCGAGGACGCCGGGAACCGCAGCAATTGCTTCCTCGACATCGTTGGGGTAGACGTTGAATCCGCTGACAATCACCATGTCTTTCTTCCGATCGACGATGGTGAAGTAACCATCGGAGTCCATCTGGGCGATGTCTCCTGTGTAGAGCCAGCCGTCCTTCAGAGTGTTCTGAGACTCATCGTCGCGGTTCCAGTACCCCTTCATGATTTGGGGACCCTTCGCAATGAGCTCTCCCGGCTCTCCGATGGCAACCTCTTTACCGTTCTCATCGACGCAGGCCATCTCGGTGGAGGGGACAGGAATTCCGATGCTGTTGTCCTTGAACATTCCACCCAGGGGGTTGAACGACAACACGGGCGAGGATTCGGTCAAACCGTAGCCCTCGACGATGGGGGTTCCGGTCACGTCACGCCAGCGCTTCGCCACTGACTCGTGGAGAGACATTCCTCCGGCGGCAGAAGCTTTCAAGTGCTTGGGTGGGCTGTCGGTAAACCAGCGCTCATTCAGCAGGGCGTTGAACAACGTGTTCACGCCCGTCGCCCACGTGATCTTGTAGTTTTCGAAAGCCCTCTTAAGGTTGCTCGGCGGACGGGGAGTCGGAATCAGGAGGTTCCTCGCGCCCACGTGATAGAAGCCCAACAAATTCACAGTGAAAGCGAAGATGTGGTACAGCGGAAGAGCAGTCAGGGCGGTCTCTTTACCGGGAACGATGTACTCACCGTTCATCTGCAGCAACTGCAAGGTGTTGGACACCAGGTTGCCGTGCGTGAGCATGGCTCCCTTGGATACGCCTGTCGTTCCCCCGGTGTACTGGAGAGCTGCCAGGGTGTCAGGCCCCACTCCTTCGAGGTAGCTCTCCGCTTGAGCTCGCGTGCACACCTTCTCGCCCATCTTGAGTGCAGCTTGGAAGGACGTGTGGGGAACAGTGATCTTGGGCAGAGTTCGTGACCACACCTTTTGCACCAGGCGAATAACGCCGGCCACAACCGGAGAGAAAAACTCTGAAATGCGCACTGTCACCACAGTCTCAATATCAGTCTGTGGCAACACCTCCGGGAGGCGATCCGCAAACATGTCGCTCACCACGAGAACCTTCGCACCGGAATCCTTGAACTGGTGCGTCATCTCGGAGGCGGTATACAGAGGATTAGTGTTCACCAACACCAACCCCGCCTTCATCACACCGAAGGCAACAATCGGGTAGGCCAGAGAGTTCGGAATCTGCACGGCAACCCGGTCGCCCTGCTGCAGACCTAGCGTCTCGCGCAGATACGCGGCGAAGTTGTCAGAGTGAACGTCCACCTCGCGGTACTTCAGCGAGCCGTTCATACCGTTGGCCATCACCTGAGTGAACGCAATGGTGTTGGCATAGGTGCTCGCTGCCTGACGGGCGAGCGCTGGCACGTGCGGAAGGGTAACGTCCTGAAGAACAGGGTCTACATCTGAGGGATAGTGATCGAGCCACGGGCGTTGGGGCATCTCTACTCTTTCCAGGTAGGGCATCGCCCACAATCACGTCGGCGATGAAGTGTTCGGCTCATCATAGCCATCTCTGGTGGCCCGCCACCAGATGAGCGGCCCCAGGTATACCTAGTCGAGAAGCTCAGCAATCAGTTTTTCGATGCGTCCCCGGATGTCGTCGCGGATTGTACGGACGGCCTGCACATCTTGCCCAGCAGGGTCAGCCAGCTCCCAGTCCTCGTATCGCTTGCCAGGATAGAACTTGCACGCATCACCACAGCCCATGGTGATGACCACATCGCTGGCCTGCACCTGTTCGTCGGTCAAGATTTTGGGCTGTCGTCCACGAATATCAATACCCTCTTCCAACATCACCTCCACCGCAACCGGGTTGATGGTGTCCTTCGGGGCACTCCCTGAGCTCATGACCTCAATCCGGTCCCCCGCGAGGTGTTGGAGATATCCGGCAGCCATTTGTGAGCGACCGGCGTTATGGACACACACAAACAACACTGTTGGCCTATCAGACATTGTTCTTCTCCTTTGAGGCAGTGATGACGGGGACAACAAGGGTGAGAGCTATCAGCATTCCCAGGACTTGAGCGCCGATGAACCCCCACCCGGATATCGGGGATATCCCCGAGAAAGAGTCGGTAAACATTCGACCCACCGTGACGGCAGGGTTGGCGAACGACGTGGAGGAAGTGAAGACATATCCGGCTCCGATCCAAGCGGGAACCGCTAATGGAATCAGTGACTCACGAGCTCTCTCCACAAGAAGAAGGATGATGGCGATCAATCCGGACGTCGCGATGATCTCGCCGACAAAAGTCCCAGTTGTGAGTCGATTGTTAGTCGAGAGCTCCAGCACAGACCGGTCGAACATGACGTGAGCGAGTGCGACCCCCGCTAACCCACCAGCGAGCTGAGCAATTACATACCCCGCGGCCTCGCCCACCGAAATCTTTCGACGAAAGAGGACCGCGAGGGTAACAACGGGGTTAATATGGGCTCCAGAAATGGGCATCAGCACCACAATCAGGACACCAAGGCCCATCACCGTTGCCAGCTGATTCAGTAACAGGCTCACTCCGCTATCAGAGCTCAGAGACTCGGCCATAATGCCCGACCCGATAACGATGGCGACGAGGAGTGCTGTGCCGAGGAACTCAGCTGTCGCGCGAATCACTATTGACACAGTGGCCTCCTTGTTCAACCACCAGTCTTATCCAATGAGAGCCCGTGAGGTTTTCAAGATCGGGCCTTGTTCACCGAAAGTTCATCTCAAGACGTGTCGCGATTCTTGATCGGGGCCGCCTGCGGGAATCGAACCCGCGACCTTCTCATTACGAGTGAGACGCTCTACCAACTGAGCTAAGGCGGCGAATCCCTAATTAGGGACAGCCCATGGTAACCGACGTGAGGCCAGGCGTGGAAAACGTTCTATGCGTCACAGGTGAGGCCATCGAGCGGAACCTCGCCTGTGAGGAAATAGTTGTCCACCGGCTCGTTGATGCAGTCCACTCGCTCGTCATAGGCGAGATGGCCCTCGCCCACCAGAGTCAGCAGCACCGAGTTCTCCAGTTGGTCGTTTAAGGACACTGACCAGTTATACGGAGTGGCGGGGTCCCCGGTAGTTCCCAAAATGACCACGGGGTTTGCTCCTTCGCCCTTCACGGGACCCTTGTTGAGCTTCGGCGGGTAGGGCCAATTCATGCAGACTAGGTCGCCATCGCCACTGGGTCTCGCGGTGTAGGGGGCTGCCTCTCGGAGTTGTTCCGCTTGGGCTGCCAAAACCTCGGGGTCTGATTCGACGGGATAGTCCAAACAGTTGATAGCGATGAAGGCCTCCATCGAGTTGTCTTGATAGACCCCGCCCTCGCGGTCGTAATAGAAGTCGACCAGGAACATCGCCGTGTCCGTGACACCTTGCTGAAGTTCGGCAAACATCCTCGTGAGGAAGGGCCAACTCGACTCGGCATACAGTGTGGTCACCATCGCGGTGCGCAGCATTCCGTTATCGACGAGGCGTCCGTCACTGTGGCGGAGGGGGTTCTCCTCCAGTTCGTCATAAAGGTCTGACACTCCTTGGAGCCTCTGTTCGAGCGAACCCGTGAGAGGGCACGTGTCCGTCACCTCACACTCCACAAGGTAGGCCTCGAGTGCCTCCTCAAACCCTCGGTACTGATTCACCACCAAATCAAATTGGCTGGCCCCCGGATCGACAGGCCCGTCGAGCACCATTCGGCCCACATTCTGCGGGAACGTGTCGATATAGATGGCGCCGATGAGTGTGCCGTAGGAGTAGCCCAAGTAGGTGAGCTGATCATCACCGACCAGGTGGCGCAAAAGATCCAGGTCCCGCACTGTGGAGAGAGTGTCCACAAATTCGAGCAACTCACCGGTGTTGGCCTGGCATTCCTGGCCAAATCGAATGGACTCCGCGAGTAATTCGGCGTCCCACTCCGGAGTGTCAGGCTCTGCCTCGAGCTCACCAAAGAAGAAATAGTCGAGATCGGCGTCGGTTTCAGCGCAGGACACAGAACTAGAGAAATTCACACCCCGCGGGTCCCATCCGATGATGTCGAAAGACTCTCGGAGAGCTGGCGACACCGCAAAATCGACGCTGTCCAGCACAAACTCGTACCCGCTTGCTCCCGGGCCACCGGGGTTCACAAACAACGACCCTTGCGACTCTCCCGTGGCTTCATATCGGGAGAGGGCCAGCTTGACATCCTCTCCCACACCCGGGTTATCCCAATCCAGAGGAGCCACGACGGTGGCACACGAGGCACCTGCTCCACAATCGGACCAGTCCACATCCTGACTCAGATAGGGCGCTAGAGGATCCGACTGGTCACGAGTCTCTGCCTCCCCCTCTACGGCACATCCGGTGAGGACAACTAATGAGGAAAGCGCTAGCGGTAGAAAGCGCTTCATACGCGTCCACTCACCGCGGGCGATAGCGAAATCAAGAGAGCCTCAAGAACCAACAGCGGTGGCGAATTGTGCGCAATCCTCTCGCGAGCCTCGCGGACAGCATCCAAACCTGCCAGTGTCATCTCCGGCGTGCTGGACTGGGCCTTCGCCGTGATGGCGGGACCATGGGACACATTAATGAGATCTACTCCGGCCTGAACCTGAACCATCAGAACATCACGCAGAACGGACATAACATCGACCATGATGCGATCCAGCGCATCTCGAAGGGTGCGAGTCTTTCGGCGCTTTTGGTCATCCTCAAGACTCTTGAGTTGAGATCGCAGCGCAGTGGGCACCGCTCCCCCCGGAGCAACACCCAAGGACGTGAGTAACGCATCTCGCTCGTCCTGATCAGTGCGCTCACCCAAAGCCTTCGCATCCTCACCGGCAATCTCGAGCAACGACGCGGCGACACCGACCGCTCCTGAAACGCTCGCAACACCCAGCACCAGCTCGATAGATGCGGCTCGGCGCGACCGAGCTGCCTCATCTGTCGCTAGTCGCGTCGCCATTCCAATGTGGCTTTGAGCTTCCGTGGCCGCCACCAAAGCGAGATCAGCATCGAGACCTTCTCGTGCGGCAATGAGGTTTGCAACGTCGGTTGCGCCAGGAACCTTCAGCACGACACTGCGTGTTCTGGAGCGAATAGTCGGCAATACATCAGCCGTGGACGGGGCACACAAAATCCACACCGTCTGCGGCGGTGGCTCCTCCAGAGCTTTCAAGAGAACATTCGAGGTTCGCTCGGTCATGCGATCGGCGTCCTCAATCACCACCACTCGATAGTTCGACGCGGAGGGCGAGAAGTAGGAGAAAGCGACAAGCGCGCGAACCTCCTCGATCGTGATGGTGACTTTGTTCGTCGAGAGGATGGAGACATCCGGGTGTGCCCCGGCGATGACCTGGCGCCATGCCGCTTCGCTCTCACCTGCGCCAACCAGCTCTGCCGCAAACGCGTGGGCGAGAGTCGAGCGACCCGAGCCGGGAGGACCAGTTACGAGCCAGGCATGGGTCATGGCGTGGGAGCCGGGAACTGCCGCGGCTTTCATTTGGGCGATGGCTGGCTCTTGGCCTACCAAGTCATCCCAGAGCGTCATGCCCTAAGGCTATCCAAGGAGGTCTGACACCTTGGTGATGATGCTCTGGTGGATCTCTTCGATCGGCAGTTCACCATTGACCACCAAGAAACGCTCGGGCTCTGCTGCGGCTAGCGAGAGGTAGCTCTCTCGAACCCGGGTGTGGAAATCTTCCGCCTCGGCTTCAAGCCGGTCGTACTCTCGCTCGGTTTGAGCTTGACGCGCTTTTGCGACAGAGGCTGGAACATCGAGCAACACCGTGAGATGTGGCATGAGGCGCTCCGTTGCCCAGAGTGAGAGTTCACGAACTTCCTCTGGGTCCAACACCCGACCTGCACCTTGGTAGGCGACTGAGGAGTCCAGGTAGCGATCTTGGACCACCACCTCACCGCGCTCCAGTGCTGGGCGAACAAGACTGTGGATGTGGTGGGAGCGATCCGCCGCATACAGCAGTGCTTCCGCACGAGGAGCGATGAAGCCTTTGCGGTGCAACACAATATTGCGAAGCTCAACACCGAGGTCGGTGCCCCCGGGCTCTCTGGTCAAGACGACCGTCTGGCCTTGAGCTTCGAGCCACGTCGCCAGAAGGTTGATCTGGGTCGTTTTCCCCGACCCGTCTCCCCCCTCAAAGGTGATGAACAGCCCAGTCATTGTTAGTCCTCGTCTCGAATCTCGACCGTCTTCGGGGTCTTAGACGAGGGATTCCCTGTCTTGGATGCCGGGGCTTTCTTCTTGGCCACTGTTTTGGTCGTCGTCTTCTTCGCCGCAGGCTTCTTCTTGGCGGGGGCTTTCTTCTTTGCTGTCCGCTTGGGGGCAGGCCCCTTGGCGCGCTTGTCCGCGATCAACTGAACGGCCGCCTCGAAATCAAGGTCATCGAGAGACATTCCTCGTGGGACTGTGGCGTTGATCTCGCCATCGGTCACGTAGGGCCCAAAGCGACCATCCTTGAGAAGAATTGGCTTGCCGCTCACGGGATCAGCCTCGAATGTTTTCAGCGCTGACGCTTGACGACGACCGCCGTATTTGGGCTCGGCGTAGCGCTGGAGCGCACCCTCCACATCTATCTCAAAAATCTTCTCTTCGCTATCGAGCGACCGAGTGTCTGTTCCCTTCTTCAGGTAGGGACCGTAGCGACCGTTCTGGGCGGTAATCATCTCGCCAGATTCTGGGTCAACACCAACCTCTCGAGGAAGCGAAAGAAGACGCAAGGCGGTCTCCAAATCGATCGTCTCGATCTCCATTGACTGGAACAGTGATGCTGTCTTGGGTTTGGGCGCTGTCGCCTTCTTCTTTTTGGGCGCGTCCTCGGCGGGAGCCTCTGGCTCGGGCAGAACCTCGGTCACGTAAGGACCAAAACGGCCCTTTTTGGCAACAATGTCGAGACCGGTCGCAGGGTCAACTCCCAACACACGGTCCACCACGGGAGGCTCATCAGCGATTTGTTGGGCCTTCTCGGGAGTGAGCTCATCGGGGGCTAATTCGAGTGGCAAATTGACGTTCTTGACTTCACCAGTATCCGGATCCGTCACTTCCAGGAATGGACCGTACTTTCCGACCCGGAGGTTGATAGTCGGACTGATCTCAAGAGTGTTCAAGGCTCTCGCATCGATCTCTTCTGTTGCGGCAAGCGCCACCTCTTTGAGGCCTCGGTGCTCGCCATCGCCAAAGTAGAACTTGTGCAACCACTCGCCACGCTGGGTTTCACCGCGGGCGATGCGGTCTAGATCTTCTTCCAGTTGAGCGGTGAAGTCGTAGTCCACGAGGTCGGAGAAGCGCTCCTGGAGGAGACGCGTGACAGGGAATGCGATCCACTGGGGCACAAGAGCCGTTCCGCGGCGTACAACATAGTTTCGGTCGATAATCACCTGGATAATCGAGGCATAGGTGGAGGGACGACCGATGCCTTTCTCTTCGAGCGCCTTCACCAAACTCGCTTCGGTGTATCGAGCGGGAGGTTGAGTGTTGTGAGACTTTGCCTCCACGTCCGAAATGGTGATGGGGTCCCCCACGCTGAGCGGAGGCAAAATCGCGTCGGCCTCTTTTTCCGGCTCAGCGGTCTCGTCGTCTTTGCTCTCCTGGTATGCCTGGAGGAATCCTCGTTCACTCAGGATGGTTCCTGATGCGCTCAGAGTAGCTTTCTCGAAACTCACACCCTCCATCGAAGGAAGTGGCTGAGCTTCAATCGTGATCGATACCGTCTCACCCTTGGCATCCACCATTTGGCTTGCCACCGTGCGCTTCCAGATCAGGTCATACAGCTTGAGTTCATCTGAGCGCAGAACCGAGGCGAGTTCGCTGGGAGTGGCGAAAGTATCCCCTGCAGGACGGACCGCTTCGTGAGCTTCTTGAGAGTTTTTGGACTTGCCTTTATACAGGCGGGGTTCGCTCGGGACCGATCCCGCGCCATAGAGCGCCTGTGCCGCGGCCCTGGCCGCGGTAATGGCCTGCGCGGACAGCGACACCGAGTCGGTACGCATATACGTGATGTGACCGTTCTCATACAGACCCTGGGCGATACTCATCGTCTGTGACGCGGAGTACCGGAGCTTTCGTCCCGCTTCTTGCTGGAGAGTGGAGGTGGTGAACGGCGCTGCGGGCCGTCTCGTGTAAGGCTTCGGCTCCACTTTGGTGACCTTGGGGGATGCCTCCGGTGATTCCAACACGGCGGCAACAGCCTGGGCCTCTGCTTCGCCGAGGAGCACAGCATCTCCCTCGAGCACACCGAGATCACTGAAGTCTCGGCCACTAGCTACTCGACGGTCGTCCAACCTGGTGAGACTGACGGCAAAGCTCTCGCCCGACGCTTTGCGTCCCGTGGCATCAATGTCCGCGTAGGTCGCGGACACAAAAGCGCGGCGTTCCAGTTCGCGATCGACAATCAGCTTGAGGGCTGGGGACTGCACGCGCCCCGCTGATTTGGCTCCGCTGACACGACGCCACAGAACGGGCGACACTTCGAAACCATACAAACGGTCAAGAATCCGGCGAGTTTCTTGGGCGTCCACCAGAGCAACGTCCAAGTCTCTGGTGGAATCTGAGGCCTTCTGAATACTCTCCGGTGTGATCTCGTGGAACACCATGCGGCGGACAGGAACCTTGGGCTTCAGGACCTCCAGGAGGTGCCACGCGATGGCCTCGCCCTCTCGGTCCTCATCTGTCGCAAGCAGGATCTCGGAAGCGTTCTTGGCGGCGCGTTTCAGATCTGCGACCGTCTTCTTGCCTCGATCGGTTGTTACATAGAACGGCTCGAAATCATTCTCAATGTCAATCGCAAATTTTCCTGCGGGGCTCTTCTTCACCTCAGGGGGAAGATCGCGAGGATGCGCGAGATCACGCACGTGACCCACAGAGGCCATCACCTCATAGTCATCCCCCAAGTACTTACCAATGGTTTTTGCCTTGGCAGGGGACTCGACAATGACGAGTTTCTTAGTGGTGGCCACGCTTCTCCTTGCACCCACGCTCATACCCTCTGATGCCAGAAGGCTCGAGCAGTGTTTCCCATGAGAGGGAAAATCTCAACGGGGCTCACGATACACAACAATTTATTTCTCGCCACTATCCGCGACTCCAGCCCTCGCTGTGGCGAGTGCTGTGTGAATCCCCCTACTCAGCCGACCTTGGACCACCACGGACTGCTCGTGTTCATCGCACAACACCATGGTTGCTCCCGCCTGAACAAGAATTTCTCGGGCCAGTGAACAGGGCTCTCCAGGGGTAACGCCTCGAGAAACATCCGCGGCGGCAAGCGCTGCCGCATCTACCGCATTGCCTACCTGGTGCCGAAGAATCACCCCCGACCCCACCCCCAACGCGACGCCCCCCAGAATCACGATGGCGCAGGCGGAACCAGCAAGCGCCATTGTCGCGCTACCGCGCTGATTCATCCTTCTCGCGAGGGGGGAGGGGGGTTGAGGTGGAGGCC
>Ga0255779_1001581_pt1 | contig 25598 bp, 16 predicted proteins | sample 011ome_21_FD_179977 | JGI IMG/M metagenome (GOLD analysis project Ga0255779, IMG submission 179977) | Coastal salt marsh microbial communities from the Groves Creek Marsh, Skidaway Island, Georgia - 011508AT metaG (version 2) | ecosystem: Environmental > Aquatic > Marine > Intertidal zone > Salt...
TCCCTCGATACACTAATGCAATCCATCCAATCCACCGTCGTCGTCGAGGTGCGCTTTAAATTCTCTCTCTCTTTTAAACTCTCTTTTTTTACCTCTTTCGTCGCGCGTTTTATCTCTCGTCGCTCCCTTCTTCCCTCTCCAAAGCTTCCTTCTTCCTTTGGAAAGTCGCGCTCCGTGATGATGATTACATTTTTGGATATCTTTTTGGATCGATTACCCGGGAAACGTTTTGTGTTGTTGTTCACTTTAATCTCTCTTTTCTCTCTCTCTTACAACGCGCGCATTCCTGCGTCAAACGCGTGCGAATGAATGTAAACAAACAGCGATTTTCGTTCAAGCGCTCGTGCGCGGGGTCTTCTCGCAAAACGTTCAAAACGCAGAAGAGAACGGTGTTGAACACCCCCAACGCGGTGAATAAAGTTTCTTTCAAAGTGGAAAACAAATCTGTTCTAATCGTGAATACCAACGGCGGCGGCCACGCGAACATCGGGTTCTGGCTCTCGAAGACGCTCGCGAGCGCGAAACACGACGTGACCTTATGCGTGGTTGGTGAAGAGACGGATAAGAAGATGCAAAAAGCACCGTTTACGTATTTCGAGAAGGATTTGAAACCGATGGGGGTGAAGACGATGTGGTCGAACCCGGCGGATTTGAAGAGCAATTTAAGTGGCGCGAAGTTTGATATCGTCTGCGATAACAACGGGAAGGATTTGGACAGCGTCGGGCCGGTGGCTGAGTTTGCCAAGGAAGCAGGAGCGGAACAATTTTTCTTCGTTTCTTCGGCGGGTATTTATAAGCCGACGCCGACGCCGCCGCACGTGGAAGGCGACGCCGTGAAAGAAACCGCCGGTCACGCCATCGTCGAGAAGCATTTAGTGGACATGAAGTTTCCGAAAGGAATGGCATCTTTCAGACCGCAATACTTGACCGGGTATGGCTCGAACAAAGATTGCGAGGAGTACTTTTTCGATAGAATCCAAAGAGGTAAGCCGATTGTCATCCCAGGCAGTGGCGACCAGTTCGCGTCGGTCTCCCACGCGGAAGATTTGGCGACTATGATTGCCAGCGCCGTGGACAACGCCAACGCGAAGGATGAGATCTTCAACTGCGTGACGCAAAAAGGTGTCACGTTGAGAGGTATGGCGGAGGTGTGCGCAAAAGCGATGGGCAAAGAAGCGACGATTGTCACGTACAAAGAAGGCAGCGTGGAAGGCGTCGAAGCGAAGAAGCAGTTTCCGTTTAGAGTCGTGCACTTTTACGCTTCGAGCGCGAAGGCGATGGCGAAATTGGGCTGGGAACCGAAGCACCCGAATTTGGAGGCGACTTTGAAGGACAGATACGCCGAATATTGCGCGAGCGGAAGAGACAAGAAGGAGATGACCTTTGAGTTGGACGAGAAGGTTTTGGCGACGTTGTAACTTCTGAACTTATTAGTAGAATACATTTATTTTTATTCTTACTATAGTATCGCGCGTTCTTGCTTTTCTTTTTGACACACACTTTAGTGCTAATGCTAACTAGTAAATTTTCTAACTCGTAACTCTTCTGCACGGTTCGTGTTCGGACGGGAACGGTTTATTCGGAGGTCGACAGTCTAATCTATCGCACGTGGCGAATATTGCGTCTCTCTCTGGAACGTATTTCGCTTCGCCGACGCCTTTGGGAACGATGGAAGAATCTTCCAACGCGGCGAGGTCGACGAAGACAGTTTTCTTCCCTTGCGATAACGAATCGATTTTCACTTCAATCGTCGATAAATCAATCTCGTTCCCACTGTCGTTGACTACATCTTTCGCAGAGACGACGATAATGTCATCGCGAAATCGTGCGTATCGAGGGTCGTTCCAGAAATCAACTTCGAGCATGACGCCTTCGTCGCAATCAAAGTTTAAACTTTGACAGCACATCTCGTTGCGTTCGCGACCGCAGAGTTGGGACAAAACAATTTGGTGACGCATCATGATGCCGTGCATGGCAGACGGGTTCTTCTCGATCCAAGGCGCATCGCACGGCACAGTCGGTGAGATTGGCCTTCTCCCCGCAGACGTTGCGATTTCAACAACCCTGGCCACGGATAAACCGTGCGATTCTACGCCGACTATTGCGTTCGCTTCGTTCGTTTTCAAACCGATAAAACCGAGGACGCCTTTCTTACCTAATTTTTCCTCCACGTTTTGTAACTTGTACGGCTTATACGCTTCGGCGCCGTAGTTCCACCATCCGAGACCTTTGAACGTGGTCGTTTTTCGTAAAGCACCGACGGCGTGGCCCATGACAATCCTCGCCGGTTTCGCCGTCCAGTACCCCGGTTGGCCTTGGACTTGCGCCGGACCGGCGATGCCGGACCAACCGGAAACGAACCAAGGAGGGAACCCGCAGACGTATTCGTCTTTGTTCGGATCCTTCCCGTTTTCTGTTGGCGAAAAACCTTTCAACCCTTGAAACTTTTTTGATTTGATTTCGTACGTGTCATCCACTTTCATCGGTCGAACGTCCACGTCTTTCAAACCGAGCGGCAAGACTTTTTCGTCAATCTTTTCCATGGATAAATCCCACGCCGAATGGTCGTAGTTTTGGTTCTTCACCCAATCATCGCGCAGTCGGTTCCCATCTCCAGGGTCAATCAACCGTTGCATGGACCTTTTGAACACCGGTTTACCGGAAACTGCGGTTTCTACGACGTCGTTGAAGATGTGTTGATCCCACAACGTTTCCTTGGCGCCGGCGGCGACTTGGCCGTTCCATTTCTGTAACGGCGGCTCTGTGTCGATAATTCGAAGCATTCTCGAGACGGTTTCGTTGAGAACCCATCGAGTGACGCCAAATTCAGGCGCGTTTTGCGCGTATACGCATCCAATGTTCAAACCACCCGGATGTCCGTTTTCGTCTTGAGCGAATAAGGTAAACTTATCAAACGGAGGCGATTTCAACAATGGGTACGGGTTCATTTCAAAACGTACGTCCGTATCTACGTACATCGGGTTATATCCCATCCCAACTAATCGTTCCATGTAATGAAATCGCACCCACCACAAACGAAACGGCGTCGCTTGTTCTTCCGCCGTGACTTGAAATGTGCCCATTTGTTTCGCCCGATTTTGTAAAAACGAAGTCCATCCGCAATCGACGCCCCACGGGCCTTTGAGCAAATCGTAACACGTCTCCGCCGTATTTGTGATTAGAATGTAATGCTCAAACCCAAGTTTGCGTAAATTTGCGACCGTATTCGCGGCTAAATGGTTCCCTCCTCTGTTCGAAACGAACAAAATAATCTCTTTTCGAAAACTTCTCCTCTCGGCGGCGACTTTCAAGTTCCCCGGGAAATCTAAATCCATACCGTTGATCGGCATCACCTGTCCGATCGACCGCCATTCGTGTTCTTCCGGAGTGTCTTCTGGATCGCTCAGCGGCAACGCCCCACCGGTAAAAATATCGAAATTCGGCGCCTGGTCTTCTAACGAGATGGCGGTCGAGTCGCCGATTTCAACCGCCTCTTCGACGACTTTGGGAATCGTCGGCGTCGGCGGTGCCGTCGGCGCCGGCGGTGACCAACTGAGACCGTAATGCGACGTCGCTCTAACGTACGACCCTTCTTTCGTCTTCTCGCTAAAATGTTCTGGTTCTTCTCCTAAATTAATGTTGTTAGTATTTCTATCATCTCTACTACTCTTACTCTCTTCCGACTGCTTCTTCGCCTCTTCTTCTTCCAACGCTTCCTTCTTCTCCTCGTCCTCTTTCGCGTCCTCTTTCGCCCTTCCCATCTCTTCCATCTCTCTACGTTCTCTCTCTAACACTTCCTTCTTCTCCTCTTCCTTTTTCCTCCGCGTTTCCTCTTCCTCCTCCTCGATCCTCCGCCTCGCCTCCGCCTCTTCCTTCTCTCTCTTCTTCTTCTCTTCCTCTTCCTTCTCAATCTGTAACGCCATCTCCGCGCCTTCCTTCTCCTCTTGCTCTTCCTCTACGATCTCCTCCGCTTTATCTAACCCCACTCGATCGATGAGTTCTTTCTCGTTGTGCTCCTCGATCGTCTCCACGCGTTCGCGCTTCCGCTTCGAAATGTGCCTCAAGTTCAGGTCTAATTTCCCAGTCCTCGTGTCAATCAAATCCGACTCTGGTTCCTCTTCCCCGAGAAGCTGGGACGCGCCGACGCCGGATTCGAGGCCGAAGAAATGTTTCCGCACCGCCACTCGAGCGACGAGTAAGTCCTCGTAAAACACGAAGGAGGCGATGAAGATGAGTAAGTAACAGAGGACTTTTAAAGACGCGTGAGACGTTTGTTCTTTCCCGTCGTCCCCGGTATTCGTTTCGTTCATCGAGGCGGAGGAAAATGGATGCCTTTTCTTCTTCGGCGGCGACGGGGTGGTGGACGACGATAAGAGCACGGACGGATGCGGACGATGATTTTCCAGATCGACCACATCTTCTCCTTCGTCTCCTCGCTCTCGGTGTTGGTGTTCTCGTCTTTGCGTCGCCATGTTTCTTCTTCGTTCCTTTTGTTTTGAAGCGACCTTTTGAGATGTCTGTCCCCGAAAGAGGTCTCGTGTCTTAATAAAAAAAAAACGCATATTTTAATCCTTAAAAAAAGAAAAGAAAATGAAGACGTTGACTACGACCAGAAGAGTCTACGGGAACGAGAGCCCCGATGATACGGCGGGAACGATGTGGCGTCCGACGGATTTCGACGATTTTAACGACGGAGGCGCGTATCCGGAGGTTTTCGCAGTGCAGTTTCCGAGCGAAATTGGATGGCAGAAGAAAGAGATTAATGCGGAGATCAACGACACCATCTCTTGCCCTCCGTCGTTGCCGGTGGATATGGAGACGCTGATGAAGGATTCGACGGAGACGATGTTAAGAGTGAAAGGAAATCGAAACAGGACGGATGCGCACGAAAGTTACAAGGCTTTCGTGCGCGCGTTCGAAAGGGATGCCGAGGCGAAAGAGATTGAAACGTTTGGGAGCTTGTGCGAAGCGAAATCGATCGAGATTATCGATAACGATACCGTGGACGCGAAAATGTTCGAGAACGAGTTTGTGACGTGCGAGAATGGCGTCGGGAAACCGTGCGTGGTGCGAAATATCTTCAAGGATAGGTTTCACGGAGTCGATTTGTTGGATCTCTTCCCGGAAGAAATGCTCACGGTGAACGATAAAGCGCCCGCTCGAAGAACGGACAAGGGCGCCATGAGACAGAATACGTTGCTCGTTACCTCGAAGAGATACAAGGAGTACATGGACGACTACGAGAAGTGTAACGAAGACGACGACGATGCGAAACCGGCACCATTTTATAACAACGGGTGGCGAATATTTTCAACGCACCCGGAAAAAGTGAACCCGTATTTCGCGAACATGCATCCTGCGTTTACTCGAGCGGCGGACGAAACCGAAACGATTTTACGCGAAACGTTCAAATTCGTAGTGAAATCGTCATCCGCGCCACACATGCAATCGCACGTCGACGCGATGACCGCGAACGTGTCGAGATCGCTGAACAAAGCGTTCATAGGCCCGGCCGGATGTATCACTCGCCTGCACTACGACGCGCAAAACGCGCACGGTTTTTTAGCGCAAACCAAAGGACGAAAGCTGTTTGTCCTGTTTCATCCCGCAGCAGATGTTGGCGCGACAAACTGTTGCTCGAGCGCGGACGAACAGACGGAAATGAACCAATCGTTGATCGATCCTTTGCGGCATATTCCTGAGAAGGCGCGAAAGCACCTCTACGCGTGCGTCGTCGAAGAAAACGAAGCAATATTTATTCCTCATAAGTGGTGGCACTACGCAGTCTCGTTAGATTCAAGTCACACAGTTATGCGTAACTTTTTTCACTCGAAAACGAACGTCGAAGGTCTGGTGACGATGGTCATGCGTTCCGTCGCCAATAATCAAACGAATTAAAGCTTTTGAATATTTCGACGTCGTCTTTCTTCGGTGTGTGAAATAATAGTAATAGATATGAACAACGATTTATGAAGCTATGGTAGTATAAAATTCCTCTCTCATGTCTTTCGCCTTCTAGAATAATAGTAGTATTTATATTAAGCGGAAAACAATTCCTCGAGCGTCATGTCTCTCGATTCCGCGACCTCTTTCGCGGTTCTCATTTGAGCTAAGCCTTTCACCGTAGCGCGAGCGTTGTTCAACGGGTTGTTACTCCCGATTTGCTTCGCGAAGCAGTTTTTGTATCCAGCAAGCTCTAAAACCGATCGGCAACTCCCACCGGCGATGACCCCAGTACCCGGCGCCGCTGGTCTCAACATGATGTGCGACCCGCCGTTGCCTTTCACCGTGACTCTGTGCGGGAACGTGTCTCCTTTTGCAATCGGCACCTTCACCACGGACTTTCTCGCGTCCGACGCCGCTTTCATCACCGCCCCTTGCACTTCCTTCGCCTTCTTGCACCCGACGCCAACGGCACCTTTACCGTCTCCGACGACAACCGTCGCGCGGAAGGACATCTGCGAGCCACCTTTGGTCACTTTCGTCACTCGGGAAACTTGGACGACGTTTTCCGTGAACGGGTCGTCGTTCTTGGCACCTCGGCCGCCTCTGCCACCTCGGCCGCCTCGGCCGCCGCCTCGGCCGCCGCCTCGGCCGCCTCTTCTCCCGTCGCCTTCGCTCTCGTCTTGGCTGCCTTCGGCTCTGACGAGCATCGACATCGTTCTGGACGATGATGATTTCGACGACGAGGAGCATTTTGAGGTTTTATCTAAATTCGCCGCGATGTGTACGCGCGCGGATAAGGAACTCGCGGTTAAAGAAAACATGTTTGAAAAGAGTAAATTCGAGTGATGCGAATGCAGTCGCGCGAAACGAGCGCTTCGGAAATGTGTTTAGGACTTCGCGAGGAGAGGTAGCGTGGCTGTTTCAAAGCGCGCGGTTTCTCAAAATTAGTGGCGACTGCGAAAGAGACGAAGGAGGATAAAATTTCTTCGAAGAGGAGGTTTTTACAACAATTTAGGGTTTTAATTTTCGTCGTATTTCCGTGCTGCTGATGTCCATTCTGAAAGTTTCCAGCGCTTCAAAGACGTCCGAAACTGCGTCGGGCACGCGAATATCCTTCAAAGTTTTAAACGCATTCGAAGAAGAAGAGGTATCATCTTTTCGACCGCAGACGAGGAAAGCGCAGTTCTGCGCGTCTTTAATTTTTCGTAACTCTCGAACCATGACGTCGGCGTTATCGTCGTAATATTTCGGGTCGACTAAGCGAACGGCGGTGTCGTAACCGACGACAAAGGTGGTGTTTGGTAAGAGCTTCGCTTTTTGGCTGAACAAAGGCGCGTCTCTCGTGAGAATGAGCCTGTTTTGCCCGTCCGAGTCGAACTGTTTCGCGCGTTGGACGACGACGTTCGTTTCGAGTTGGCCTTTATCCGCGTTGGAGATGGATAACTCGAACGCGGGAGTGGCGAGGAACGCGCGTTCGTCTTCACCGCCCTCTGTTTTTTCGCGGTTTCGTTTCTCTCGAAGATATGTCGTCGCCGCTTCTAACATGCCTCGATGGCCTTCGTGGACGGGATTGAACGACCCACTCAAGACAACATTCGCGGTGGAGCACCCGATTGTTTCTAGTTTACCTCCGTGCATCGAATACACGCTTAGTTCGGGCGTGTTCCTCGATGCACCACCCTTATCGTCGCTACTGCTACTGCTACTACTACTACCACTACCATCACCACTATTGTTCATCGTTCTTCCTACATCTAACCACCTCTCTAATAAAGACTTCTTCGTGTTCATCTTCTCGTTTGCTTTTTCAAACCAAGGCGCGTCGTACTCCAAAAACTCCAACCTGTCGTCTTTACACGTCAACGCGCCTTCACGAAACGCTTTCCAAGATTCATCCTCCCCATCTTCTCTTTCACTAAAGCTCGCGTCGTCGTCTTCTTCCTCCTCTTCTTCTTCCCTCTTCATCCATCTCTCTCCGTCTCCGATCGCCGCCCTCACCAAACACTCGCTCGCGACTCGATCCTCCTCCGCTCTCGATCGCTCGCTCTCTTTATCCAGCGTCACCTTCCTCGTCGTCACGCCAAACTTGGAATAGACGCTCACGAAGCACCTGTGTTCGCCTCTTTTCGGTGACATCGAGACGAACGCAGACGTCGCGCCGACTCCGAGAATGTGCCTCGCCGTCGTCGTCCACTTCGCGTTTCCGCTCTCCTCTTCCTTCCTTCCAAACTTGTAACTCTTCTTGGTGTAATGCGTTTCTATGGCTTTCCGGTACGCCGCTCTCGCCAGGTCTTTGCTCGTCTCTCGATCGCAAAACGATTCTCTCGTCGCGTTCTTCTTCTTCTCCTCGTTTTTCTCATCGAGCGCGTGTACCACCGACTCTCGACTGTACAAAACGTTCGCGCATAAGATCGTCCTCGAGGCGTTCGGGACGGCGAGCAACCACTGAATCGCCGAAGCGCATCCTCCGGCCACGTTTAAAGATATCTTAGTATGACTCGCAGATCCATTTTTGAGCGGCTTTGTCGTCTGCGCGCCGCCGGCGTTGTGAAACTTTTGAATGCGTTCGAACACGTCTCGCGGGATGTGTGTCGCGGAACGTGGAGGAGGTTTCGGTGGGAGCGGCGACATCATCGGAAAAACGTCGCCGCGTTTCGAACGGAAAGTGACGACACAAATACGAACTCGTTTGCTCATCTTTTGGTTTTCGTTTCAAAACGGGAGATACGAGAAAGAAAGCGTGACACGACGACGAGCGCCTCCTCCTCCTGCTGCTGTTTCTTCGCACAACTCTGACAGCACATGTCTTCTTCGTCCGCTCGTCAAACAACATCACGCAACGACGACAACACCAACGCGCATAAACAACACCAACGAAATTTGGAAGAAAAAGAAGAAAAGTATTTATTCGTCAACGGAGAATCAATCGCACACAACGCGCAAATCAACACGAAAACGTTCACGTCGCTTTCCATTTTGAGCGGATCAATCGCGGGGATTTTAGGCGCGACCGATTGGATCGGGTTCGTTTGGTATTGCGCGACGATTTTGGTCGTCGGTGGAGTCACCGTCGTGTTTCGGTGCAAAAACGAACCGAAACGATTCGCCGCGGAGTCGGTCGGAAGCGCGATATTCGGACAAGGGTTCAGCGGCGGGTTCGCGAGTTTTATCTTGTTTTGGACGTTGTTTTATAACGTGTGCCATTTGTTTTAAGAGCGTATATGTGCTGAGATGTTCGGGTACGGTATGAACAACGCGCAACAGGAACAGTTCGCGGAGCAAGCGAGACAGAGAAGACCAATCGCGTACGTTTTACCGCACCCGGAATTCGAGGAGAGACACGTGGGTGGCATTAATGCGTTGGATCTGAGTTGTTACGATGATAATAGTAACGATGATAAGAGGAGGAGGAAAGTGTTGGCGTCGGCTGGAAGAGACGCGAGCGTGCGGTTATGGGACGTCTCGGAAGCGGCGGATGTGAAAAAGATGGCACTGTTCGTGGGTCACCGCGGGTGGGTGAACGACGTGAAACGCGTCCCGTCGATGAATAGAGATTCTTTGCTCGTCGCCTCGGGCGGAAGCGATAAAACTGTTCGATTGTGGTCGCACGATTTGTTGAACTCTTCCGGCCTCGGCGGAAGCGCCGATAGTAACGATAATAAAAATAGTAACATTAGCGACGCGTCGTGCGCGTTAGGGAAACTGCGAGCGCATGATGATTACGTCATGGCTTTAGCAACGAATAGAGACGGATCGATTTTAGCCAGCGGCGGTCTCGGTGGTCAACTCTTCGCCTGGGACGTGGAAACGCTGAAACAAAAATGGTCGATCGAAGGCGCGAGCTTGGACGAGTATTCCTTGAAAGGTGCCAAGGCGTCTATTTATTGCTTGGGTATCGCGAAAGATGCAAATCTGATAGTATCTGGCGGTACAGAGCTCGCTTTGCGCGTGTGGGACGCGCGCATGAAGCGTAAAGTTTCCAAGCTCAAAGGACACACGGATACCGTGCGAGGCGTGTGTATAAACGACGATGGGAAAATTGCAATCACGGCATCCTCGGATGGGACCATTCGCGTGTGGGATATTTCTTTAGGTCGTCAATCAGACGTGTTCGCTGGAGCGCACGAAGGTGGGTGTTGGGCGGTATCTGGAAACGCGAACTTTACCAGATTCTATTCCGGCGGCGCGAAAGGCGACATTTGCATCACGGATATCAAAGAGAGAAAATCAGCCATTTTGTGTCGAGAGACGAGCGACGCGGCTGGTAACAACGGCGTTCTGGATTTATGCGTCGATTTAAGCGCGAATAGTTCCGAGGCATGGGTATGCACGGCTGGTAAAGACATTCGCCGATGGCGCATCGACAGTAGTCAAGCGCCGTCGTCGGCGGCGGCGGCGACGACAAAATCGTCATCGAACGTCGACGATTGGTTCACCGTCGGTTCGCCGGCAAAATTTTTAAACCCTTCCTCTCCAGCCTCGCAGGGTTTCCGCGGGAACCCGAGAGTGAGGAGTAGTCCCATCAATGTTACCACCGGCGCTTCTCCCAGTGCCGATGGTGGCGGGAGGAGTCTTAGCTCTAGCCAGAAAAGACAGATGCTTCAAAATAGTAGTCCTGGGAAGAGAAGTCCCACGCACGCGACGCCGAGCGGGATCATTCCTTCCGCTTCAGCAGTCGTCAGACACGCGGAGCTGCATGACCGCATGCGATTTCTAACCGAGGACGATTCCGGTGCTACGTCAGTTTGGCACATTTCGGAAGGTTTACTAAATACCTTCCCCAATCGCGCGTTCGAGGTCGTTTTGAACGACCACGAGATCAACGAACCGTGCGCGGTGCCGAAATGGTTCAACTTGAGTCATCGCGAAGGGTCCGTCGAAATTGAATTCAGTCCAAGTACGTTCGCCAAAGCCGAGTCGTACGCGATAGATTTAGGCGACGAAAGTGCAAATGCAGATGCGAAACTAAACTTGGGCGTCGAGATGGTGCAAGCGTTGTTGATTGGTTTGCATTTGAACACGTTGGACGAGACAAAATTAGTCGGCGCGAAGAGAGACGTTGCACAGAAACGTAAAGAGGCTTTACAAAAAGAAGAGGCGCGCGAGAAACAACGGCGACGCGCAGATGGAAGCGAATCCGGGACGGATAGAGACTTATCGTCCGAAGAGTCGTCGTCGTCGGCGTCGGCCGAAGATGACGAAGATAGAAAGGCGTCGAACAATCGTGGTTTGATGAACAAATTCCGAGCGTTTCAATTCAACGCGTCGTCGCCGAGGCTTCGCTTTTCGTCTGGAGATCGCGAATCGATACCGTTGGAATTTTCAAAATCTACACCTTTGGATATCTCTTTACCCGAGGTGGCAAAGAACGTTCCGAAATGGGCGCTCGACGTCGCGCTTGGAATTTTCCCGGCGCCGTCTTCTGCCAAGGCTTCTTTCGCAGTCTCTGTTTGCGAAAGCGCGATAAGCGATTTCCGCGATTACGACGTTAACGCGATAAAGCAAAAGTCTGTGAACGCTCCGCGCATACTCACCATACGAAAAGTCCGAAACTACGTCGCCGATAAGCTGAAGATGGATGCCACCGCGAAAGAAGATTTAGAAATTCTCTGTCACGGCAGAGCTTTAAAGTTAGACATGTCGCTGGCTACTGTGGATGCGTACTTTTGGAAGAAAGGTGGCGCGATACGTTTAAATTATAGATTTAAACGTTCTTCGTATTCTTAATTTTGCATACCGTACATTACTACATACTACTACCTACATATCTAACTAGTCCAATATTATCATCTTCGCTTGATGTCGTATTCAATCGGCTCTAAGCGCCTCTTCAACTCCATCACGATTTCCTCCTTCGTTCTTTTCTTTTGTCCGTAAAAAACGTACCTCTCCGCTAAATAGTCCAGCTTGCCCAGCATAACGCACAAGCCGACGTCGAAAAAATGCACCCCTTCAAACACTAACGCGTCTTCCTTCGCGTGCTTCTCTAACGTTTCCTTTCGGCTAAAATTGCTCGCAAACGTCGACCAGTGCATTCGACTGTCCACGTGGTGTTGCACGTGATACCCATCGTCGAACGTTTTTTGATTCTCGAACGAATTAATGCACGTATACGTGCTTTTATAATCGTTCCTGGGGTCGTCCGGGCACACGAATATGTGCTGCGACCAGTTCCCGAACATCAATCCCAAGCTCGCGATCACGTGGGTATACGCGAGCGTCCAATTCGCCGCGGAGGCGTTCACGTTTGCATTCAGATACCACCACGCCGCAAAACTCCCAGCTACGTTCGAATAACATCGCACCGCATCTACCAACCCTCGATATTTCAGCATGTTCATCGATAACTCAATCGGCGCCAAAAACAGAAATCGCATCCAATACTTGAAAAAATCAAACGCCGAGTCTCTTCTCGAGCGTTCGGTGGAACTCAAATCCGCGTACGCCGCGTTCCCGTGCACGTGATGCATCGCGTTGTGATGGTACCAGTATATCCCCGCTGGAATACCGAAAAATGGCGCTATGACGAACGTCGGTATCGCGTTTAAACATCGTTTAAAGTGTTCGCTCTTCTTCGCCCGGACGGCGTTCACGTGCGTGTGATAGTGCAAGGCCAACGTGAATCTTTGCAAAAACAGAGCTCGCGTGATGACGAACCACACGAGCCCGTACCAAAACGAGCGGCGCGTCTTCTTCTTCTCGTTCGTATCGACGAAAAAGAGCATCACTCCTGGTACCACCACGAGGAGGAAACACTCGAGGAACGTCAGAACGACCCACGCGTCTTCCGGTTCGTTCGTTTTCTTTTGGAGAAATGCAATCACCCATTTTGGATAACGCGGGAAAACGCACTCGTTTCTTTTCGCGCGCACATCGAGGTTGAGGATGATTCTCGATCCGTCGTGGTTGGTGCCGACGTGCGGAAGCGCAGTAGTGCTCTCGCTCTCGTCCTCGCGATTCGAAGCGTTTTGAGAGGGAGGAGAACGCGTGGACGACCGCATCATCGATGTGAACGCGCGATGATGACTCGAACGACGACGAGAAGAGTGACGAACGCGTTTAGATACGAAACGCGCCACTCTTAACGCGCGACGATGATAACGACGACGATGTCATCTCAAACGCGCCTCGAAAAGTGTTGTTGTTCTCGTTGCACTTCGAGAGGGACCACCTTTTCTCGTCGTCGCGGCAAAAAAGTGGCTTTTGTTTCGCGTTCGTCGTCGTCGTCGTCTTCGTCTTCCTCGTCCGGAACTTTGGACGAACTGATTTCCATCGCGTCGAGCGATGACCGCGGAATAGGCTCGACGCGACGCCCGGAGATTGAATCCATCATCGACAGACTCCTTCTCGAAGAAGAAGAAGAGAAAAACACGAAGAACAACGATTTTAGTGTGTCCGCGCGATGGAAGCTTCTCTGGACGAGCGAACGGGAGACTTTGTTTTTGTTGGAAACGTTTCAAAACTCGCTCGCGTATCAAACGATAGACGAAAAGGCGAAGACGCTGCGAAACGCGGTGGAATTTTCGGGTGGGAACGCGTTCGTAGTGGAGAGCGAGATTGAAATTTTGGACGAGAGGAAGGTGAATTTTACGTTTCTTTCGGCTGGGTTGAAGTTTTCGAACGGGTTTACGCTCCCGGTGCCGCCGGTGGGGAAAGGGTGGTTCGAGAATATATACGTCGGCGAGAGATATCGCGTGGCGAGGGATTCGAGAGGCGATACTTTGATCGTCGAGCGGTGTTGAACGAGCGATAAGTATACGTGCTAAATCTATCTTCTACGCGTTGTATTTTTAATGCGCTATGTACTATTATTATTATCTAGTAGTTTTTACCGGTCTAGACTATGTTGTCTGTCGTCACCACCGCTTCGTCTTCAAACTCTTCCTCTTCTTTGCATCGCTTGAATCTTTTCAACATTAAACTCGACGTGACTACGGAAACGGAACTCAACGCCATCGCCAAGCCAGCGACTTCTGGAGGCAACCGAACTTTCACGAATGGGTACAATAGACCCGCAGCTATGGGTATCCCGAGCGCGTTGTATCCTAACGAAAAGAACAAGTTCATTTCGATGCGCCGAAACGTGGCGCGCGATAAATCAAGCGCGTGGACGACGTCGAAAATGTCAGATTTTACCAAAACGATACCAGCCGCTTCCATGGCGATGTCCGTGCCAGCACCGACGGCGATGCCTATATTCGCGCGCGTCATCGCTGGTGCATCATTCACGCCATCACCGACAAACGCGACGACGTTCTTTCCATTTTTCGTCCTCCTCCTCGAACTACTACTACTACTACCACCACTCGAAGAGATCGGTTTTCGTTCTCTCGCTTGCAACTCTTTGACGCAGTTGACTTTATCTCGCGGCAAACACTGTGAAAAAATGTAATCGATGCTCCCGATTTGACGCGCAATCGTCTCGCAGACGGCTTTGTTGTCGCCAGATACCATGGCGATTTCAACGTTTCGTTGTTTCAACGCTCGCAACGCTTTTTGCGCCTCTGGTCTCGGCTTATCTGCCAACGCGATGAAACCGAGGAAAACGCCGTCCAACTCGACGCACACGACCGTGCATCCTTTTTCTTCGCAGGATCTTATTATTTCGGAGAACGACGACGACGACGAAATTGCCTTGCTACCGTCGTCGTCGTCGTCGAGAATGAAATCAGAATTACCGACGCGCAATTTCTTTTCTTGTTGTCTTCCCTCCGATCGCAACATGCACTCCAATCCTCGTCCAGGTACGGCGGCAAAGTTTGACACGGACAAATCGGAGACATCGAGTTGGCGGTCTTCCTCGACGTACAAAACGATGGCTTTCCCGAGCGGATGTTCTGAACTCTTCTCCGCCACGGCGGCTATTTTCAACAGCTGCGCTTCATCGATACCTACGTTTGTTCCAGGCGCACAGAAAACTTCAACTACGCTCGGTTTACCGAGCGTTAACGTCCCGGTCTTATCGAAACACACGACGGTCACGTCGTGCGCGATTTCCAGCGGTTCGCCACCTTTAATCAAAATACCAAGTTTTGCGCCAACACCGGTGCCAACCATGACCGCCGTTGGTGTCGCTAAACCTAAAGCGCACGGACACGCGATGACCAATACCGTGACGAAAAATACGAAACAAAATACAAACTCGCCTTCGTCCTCCGTCCATGATTTTGGCACCGACGTGGTCGCTTTCACGGCGATGAGCCAAAAGATGAAGGATAAAAACGCCAGCGCGACGACAGACGGGACGAAGACGGCAGAAATTTTATCCGCTCTGGCTTGTATCGGCGCTTTACTCGTTTGCGCGTCTTCTACCAAACGCACGATTTTGTTTAACGCGCGTTCCGCACCGACGTTCGTGGCGGCGACGAATACGGTTCCAAACGTATTTGTCGTTCCAGCAATGACAAAGGAGTTTTTCGTTTTTGGCACCGGTAAGGATTCACCGGTTATCGCGGATTCGTCCGCGGCGGTTTCACCGCTCAAAACGACGCCATCCACGGGAAACGCCGAACCAGGGACAACTTTCACGACGTCGTCGCGTTGTAACAAGTTTGAATCTATCTCTCGCTCGGAAACAATCTGCATTGCTTCGATGTTGTTGTTGATGACTTCGCATATGATTGCCGTGTTTGGCGCCAAGGACACGAGCTTTTGTATCGCCTCGGACGCCTTTCCCTTCGCGCGCGCCTCCAGCCATTTACCCAAGAGTACAAATGAGATTAAAACCGTGGACGTTTCGAAAAATATCGCGTCTTCCTTCCCGTGTTTATTCTCGTCGTCGTGTGACTTTGAAAAAACATTTTTCAAGACGACGTAGACTGAATAAAAGTACGCGGCGGACGTGCCCATGGCGATGAGCGTATCCATGGTGGCTGTTTTGTGTTTCATCGCCGAAAACGCGCGCGCGTAGAATTGGTACCCGAGAACAAATTGCGCCGGTGTCGCTAATATCCACGATATGATCCACATCAGCGAAACTCGCTGATTACCGTCCACTTTTTGCATGAAGAACGCTTTCGTCTCGTCAATCGGATCAAACACAATCATCATCAAAAGCAACGGCAACGCCAGCGGGACGGAGAGTAAGAACTGCTTCTTGTACTTTCGTTCGATGAGTTTCGATTTCCGTCCTTTTTTTTCATCGCTTTCGTTTTCGTTCCATATTTCGCACCCGTACCCGAGACTTTGAATGGCGTATAAAATATCCCTCGCGCCGACGGACGTCCCTGGTTTCATTTCAACCACCACTTTCTCCAACAGTTCCGACGCGGACACGGAAACCACATCGTTTGGGAACCGTTTCAAAATTGCATTCTCAATCCTAGGCGGACACGATTGACACACCATGCCGGAAACGTTAAACTTCATCGCGTCCGGTTTCGACACCGCGCAGTCGAAACCGAAATCTGAAATTTCATTCGCGATATCGTCTGGTTTCAACTTCGAGTCATTCGCAATTACCACTGTTGCACTTTCGCTCAATAAGTTCACCGAAAACGAAATCATAGAGTCGTCCTGGATACTTTTAATCGCGTTTTCCACCCCTGACACGCACGACGCGCACGTCATGCCTTCCACGTTGAAGTGATACGTTTTTGATTTTATCGTCTGCTTTTCGGTAAACGAGGACACCGAATTACTACTCTTTATTAATCTTCCCTTTTCCTCTTCTTCATCTTCGTCGTCGTCTGAGAATACTCCTGGATTCGTTGTTGTTTTCATTGTCGTATTATTCTCGTTGCTTTCGACGCATCCATACCCGGCCAACTCCAACGCTCGAATAATATTTTTAGTCTCCGTCTTAGAGGAGGAGGAGGAGGCACCTTTTTTCTCATCATCATCAGACAACAACAACTTTAAACTCACACAAACGTTCCTCTCTGTCGTCTTCACCGATTTCACGCGAACATCGACCACGTTCTCGACGTTCTTCTTGATCGCCTCGGTCACCCACATCGCGCATCGGTCGCAGGACATCCCGGAGACGTCGAATTCGAGAAGTTTGATGATTTCATCTTTCTCGTCCATCATTTCTTATTATTGCAAATTGTTATACTCCCAGACAGAGAAGAAAAAAAGAACAATAAGAACAAACGCGCTCTTCTCAACACGAGGAGTAGCGCGACGACGTGCGCTCTCTCTCGTCTTCGTATCGAGATGTATAGATATATAATAAGTACGCTTTTCTGTTACGCTCTTTTGGGGGGGCCCAAAATCGACAGACATTTTCTCTTTTTGCTTGAAACCCTAAATTTGTTGTTTAAAGTTTATTGTTAGTTTTTAGCGGATGTAGGGTTGAAGAACTTGACATCGGTTGGGAAATTCCCGCGTAGGTAAACCCTAAACCCTAAAACCCTGGGTGCCTATTAACCCTAAACCCTAGGTTCAAATCCTGCCGACTGCGAAAAAAAAAATGCAGTCGTGTCCGAGTGGTTAAGGTACTAACCGCGACAAGTAAAGTCAGTAACAGTTACTAAAACGAATATCCGTAGGAGACCGACTAGAAGTATACTTTCTTTTTTTTTTTGCACAGCTCCTTTCTTCTCGTCTCTGCGTTTTCTTTTTTTTCCCTTTTCCTTCCTTTTTGCACCACATTCGTCGTTTTTATCCAATCGCGTCTCTTTTTTGGCAAGATGTCAAAAAAATTTTCGAAAAAAGAAAAAAAAAGAGAAAAATTCGCTTTTCGTTACTTTTACACGCACAAACTTCACATTCATCATCACAAAAAGAAGGTACGTCGTTTATAATAATAATAATAATAATACGAGAGCGTTAGTATTCGTTCGTTCCCACGCTCCAATTCGCATTCGCGTGATTGATTCGCGTGGTGTCTCTCTTTCTCTCTCTTTTACTCTTGCAATTGGTGTCATTTATACCGCTTATAAAAAAAGGGAACAACTTTCTCATCGCGAAAAAATCAACACCACACGCGCTAAAATCATCGCGACGACGGCTCCGAACGCGAGCGTCGCGCGCACCTTTTGACGCGCAAAACGAACGCGCGTGAAAATGGTGCTTCCGTTTTTCCCGTTTTTTTTAGATGTGGACGTCGAGATGTGCACATCAAAGCGTCTTTTCGTGAAGCGTCGCCGTCGAAGAGGAGAAAAAATTAGACAGATTCATAACTTTCGTTGAGAGCCGTCAGTTTTGGGTGTGTGTGGTGGCTTTTTAAGATAATATACTGACTAATCATTATTACTATTATTATTATTAAAAACACAATAAACAGATATAACATAATAAATAATAATGTCTCAAAAGATTGAAAACTTTCTCTTCACGTCCGAGTCCGTCAACGAGGGTCACCCGGACAAACTCGCCGATCAAGTCTCCGACGGCGTCTTGGACGCCATCTTGGCCCAAGATCCGGATGCCAAAGTCGCTTGCGAAACGGCGACCAAGACGAACATGGTGATGGTTTTCGGTGAAATCACCACCACCGCCAAGGTTGACTACGAAGCGGTCGTGAGACAAGTCTGCAAGGACATCGGCTTCAACTCCGAAGAAGACGGGTTGAACGGGAACACGTGCGAAGTTTTGGTTCGATTGCACGAGCAATCGCCGGATATCGGCCAAGGCGTCCACGGTATGGGGACCAAGGCGTTGGAAGACATCGGCGCCGGTGACCAAGGCATCATGTTTGGTTACGCCACCGACGAGCACGAATCTTTGATGCCGTTGACTTTGGTCTTAGCGCACAGACTGGGCCACAGATTGACCGTCGTGAGAAAGGACGGCACCTGCCCGTGGGTCTTGCCGGACGGTAAGACGCAAGTCACCATCGAATACAAGAACGACAACGGCGCCATGATCCCGCTTCGCGTCCACACCGTGTTGATCTCCACGCAGCACAAGGAAGGCGTCACGAACGAGAAGATTGCGGAAGACTTGATGAACGAAGTCATCAAGAAGGTCATCCCGGAAAAGTACTTGGACGACAAGACCATCTACCACTTGAACCCATCTGGACGATTCGTCATCGGCGGTCCGGATGGCGACGCCGGTTTGACTGGCAGAAAAATCATCATCGACACCTACGGGGGCTGGGGTGCGCACGGTGGCGGTGCCTTCTCTGGTAAGGATCCGACCAAAGTTGATCGCTCCGGAGCGTACATTGCCAGACAAGCGGCCAAGTCTGTCGTCGCCGCCGGCCTCGCGAAAAGGTGCTTGATGCAAATCTCCTACGCCATCGGCGTCGCCAAGCCGTTGTCCGTCCACATCGACACCTACGGCACCGGCTCAATCTCCGACGCTGAAATCTTGAAGAAGGTCGAAGCCGCGTTCGACTTCAGACCGGGGATGATTGGCAAGAACTTGGACTTGAAGAGAGGCGGCAACAAGAGATACCAAACCACCGCGGCGTACGGTCACTTTGGCAGAGACGAGGACCTCAACATCTTCACCTGGGAAAAGGTTATTCCGCTCTAATACTAAGTGATTGATTTATTATATTACATTTTATTTAGAGAGAGAGAGAGAGTAAAGGGTAAAGAGAGAGATAATTAGAAAACACACATCATCGTATAAAGTCACTATCGTATCATCGTTGAAAAGAAGACAAACAAGAAGAATCTTTTTTTGGTTTCGTCTTCAAAGTTTTCGTTGCTTTTCCCTTTCCTTTATGCGCGGCGAATACAATGTTGTTTGCAACACGGAAGACATCTATTATTTCTCGAAATGATACTCTAAATCGCAAAACGACTAAGAAGAGGAAGAAGAAGACGTCGTCTGATGCTACTAATACTACTACGAATGATTTCCATTCTGAAAACGCAAACGTGAACTCTTCCCGAACGTCCACGGCGAAACTCATCGAAACCGTCGCGTCGAGCATATTATCGTTCAACTTGAAAAAGCAAACCAGCGTGACTGTATCGGTGAATTCAGACGATTTCGAAGCGTTGACGAGAGGAAAAGTGCGCGAAGTGCAAATTAAAGGCACCGACTGGTCGAGCAAAAAGAATTTAACGTGCAAGAGTCTCGATATTTCCGTGGGCGAAGTCGAAGTCGATTACGGGAAGATTGTCACGACTGGACGGATAGAGATAAAAAAACCCGGAGGACGAGGACGGGCAAAACTATTCATGAGTTTCGAGGACTTTCGGAACTTTTTGAAGCATCCTTTAACGAACGAGGCGTTGAATGAAGTGCGGATGACGTTCGAAGACGAAGCGCCGAAGCGAGACGAGGCGTCCGAAAGGCTCGTGTTGAAGGCGATATTTGACGAGGAACGAAACGCGGTGAGAACGTTTCAAATGCAGCCGTTGGAGGACGAGCGCGTTGATGTATGCGACGTGAGTAGTGGTACGAGTAGTAGCAATAGTAGTAGTAATAGTAGTAGTAGTAGTAGCGAGCAAGCGGAGAGAGTGAAGCGATTTTTCGAAACGCTCGAGCTCGATTTGATGGGCACGAAGTTGAGATATCAAAACATGCGAGTTCTGGAAAACGGCGTCGCGTTGGACTTGTACGTTTTAGTCGAAAAGTTTCCACCTCCCGTGATAGATTTTTAGTTCTTCTAGATTACTACTTTTAACAACAACACTATGTACTACTAATTCGCTAGAAATACCTCCTCCTCACAACGACCCTCCTTCCCGAATCAATCGGCGTCGTTAAACTCGTCTTCGAAATCCCAATCGCGTTTACGCCGGGGAAAAAGCCTCCTCGGTCGCCGCCAACCGTCACCGCGTACGGAACCTTCGCTTCAATCAACCCCACGGGTACGATTCCCACGTGCTCCACCTCCTCTCGCTCGCTCGCTATAAAACAGTGTCCTTTCGGTACCAACGCGTCTTTCATTTCCTCTCCTCCCGTCTTCGCGTTCGTCTCTTTCCACGCCACGAGGTCGTTTTCCAACGCCACCACTCTTTGCAGCTCCATCGTGTGCCTTCGAATTGGTCTGCTTTTTGCTTCGTTTTCTTTCCCTTCCACCACTCTTTGCAGCTCCATCGTGTGCTTCCGAATTGGTCTGCTTTTTGCTTCCTTTTCTTTCCCTTCCTTAGAAGAAGATAAAGAAGAATACATCGAACCAGGTCTCGGCACGTGCACCGCGTCGCCTCGTTCCACGTCCCAGTATCGGTAGGACATTTTATCCAGCATCGCGTACAGACGTCTTCGTTGTTCTCGTTCGTCGGAACATTCGATGCCTTTGAGACCGGACTTTTCTGCGTCGATTTCCCGAACGGAAACCACCGCATCGTTCGCGCACCACACGACTGGAATCCACGGAAGCGACCGCCACACTTTTCGCCACATTAGTAGTAATATTCGCTGGTGTTTCACCGAGCGTTGCGGTGCTTCATCATCTGTTTTTACGCGTACGTTTACTCCTCATAAATTTTCATCACGTGCGACGGAATTGTAACGAGAAATCCAATACCAAAACCGATGATACCATGAGCACTGCGACCACCAAAACGCGATCGAGAAGTCCTCCTTCTCGTCCTCGGTACCGTCGTCGTCGTAAAAGTCGTGCATTCGTCGTCCAAATACTCTGCCTCCTCCTCCTCTCTCTTTCCCTCCTTCGAGTGTGCGATGCGAAGCACAACGAGTGGGTCGCCCCGGACGGAGATGTCGTCGTCGTCACCGAAGAAGAAGAAGAAGAAGAAGAAAACGCTTCGTTTAAGAACGCGAAGGAAAAGAGTCGTTACGACGATCCCTCGACGCTTTCGCAACTCTTCGACTGGGCGATCGAGAATTCCGACCGAGACAAGCTGAGAGCGATGGCAAAGGCGATGAAAACGAGAGAAGAAGAAGAAGAAGAAGAAGAAGAGGTTGGTGATGAAGGAAACGAGAGAAGGAATTGGCGCTCGGAGGAACTTCTCGAAAAAGCGAAAAACGTGCGCGCAATGCTGGATCAAATGGCCATGCACCCGTCCGAGGTGGAGATTTTGAAAGAAATCACGGAGAAGTTCACGGATGGAAGCGTAGACGTCCGCGAAAGAGTGCGCGCGTTGGAACGTTTGGACGAAATGGTGGCGCAAATCGACCTGGCGTTTGATTTTCACACGATACTCGGATTGAAGCCACTGTTGATGGTGGTGGAGAACGAGAGCGAGGTGAACGAGGTGAGAGCGCAGGCGTGTCAAGTGTTCGCGACGTTGACGAGTAACTACGAGAAGATTCAGGAAATCGCGGCGGATGAGTTTAACGCGGTGTCGGTGCTTTTGAACGCGACTTCGTTGGCGTTTGAGAAGAAGGACGAAACGGTCGCGAAGAAGTGTTTGTTTGCGTTGACGTCGTTGACGAGGAACGTGAAACGATTGAGGAGCGAATACTTGTTCAACGGCGACGACGTGATGCGAGGGAAGTTGAGCCACGCGAAGTATTTATTCAAGAGCTCGCTGATGGCGCCGAAATCAGTCATCGGCGACGCCGTGTGGACGAGGACGGCGAATTTTTTAAGCGACATCGTGATTAACGCGAAACACAGAGATTATAACAACGACGAAGAGACGCAGTTGATGGCGAATTTGTTTAAAGACGATTGGACGGCGATAGAGAAGGCGGCGATACAGGTGAAATTACGCTTTAACTCGCCAAACGCGAGCGAACGAGAGGCGAGCGCGAACTTGGCGTTGGCGATGATCGATAGCAAAGACGACGCGTTTAGAAACGCGTTCAAGTCGATTGATTTTGAAATAGATTTGATATCGTACGATGGGAAATACCCAAACGATTCAAACGAGTTCAAACATCTGGTGAGAGATATTCAACGCGCGTTTAAGAAAAATACCCACGAAGAGTTATAACTTTCGGAGAAGAAGCGCGAGAGGATGTTGTTCTTTTTTAGATAGTATAGTAAGAGTAGCTTTGATGATGAATTATCGCAAAAACGCGCCCACAATTTAAAGACGATCTCTCGGACCCTTCACCGCTTCCTTTTGCGGGCCAATCGTGATCGGTAACTTCGCGTCCTTGGAACCCTTACCGCCAAAGACCAAGCACGCCGCGCCGCCGCTCAACGCCAAGAAGGAGTACATCGCTTCTCTTCGGCCTAAACCTTGCGCCGCGTTTTCGAAAAACTTAGCCTGTTGGTCCGGGTATCTCGCCGTGGACTCCACGCCGTACACGTCCCAGGAGCCAGTCGTGGATTCGACGTCGCCGAGGTCAAAGTACACGGATTCGTCCCCGTATTTCGCCGAGATTTTTTTAGTAGAGGCTTTTGATCTGTTGGTTTTGAATAGGAACGAGAGGTGTGTACTAATGGTCAGGCACAGACACCAAAACGGACGGAAAGAGATGGGCGAGCGCATCTTCGCGAACGACGACGACACCGAGAGGCAGTTGCTCTTTCCACTCTCTGACAACAAAGACGACGAGAGGGCGACTCGTCGTCTCGCCTCTATCTCTCCTTTTCCCACAAAACGACGAGTCTTTGTGGTCCCCAAAAGGAGGAAAAGAAGGGAGGAAAAAAAAAATGGATTCACATTTGCGCGCGCGCGAATAACGTATTCAGAGCAAGAGAAAACGAAACGCACCGTCGCGTCGCGTTTTTCGCCGAGACAACTCTCGCGCCGGTAAAGGTTGAGCTTTGCAATGCAAACATAATTTCGCAAATAAGTGTGTTTATGACGTTTTCGTCTCCTTTTTTTTGTCGATGGTGTTTCCGCGCAATTCGTACCAAACCAACCGTATCTTTGATCTCTGAGTGAAAAAGGAGCTTTTTGAGGCGAGAAGGAAAAAAAAAATTGCAGCCTCAAAACGACGTTTGTTGACACGAGACGAAATTTATGTGCTTGCATTCACATGTTTTGAGATTTCACAGGGCGAGCAAGGGCGACGAATGAAGAAAACCAAAGAATGAAGATGTGAGCAGAGAGGAAAAGAAGTCGTTTTGCTTTTGAAAGAGAGCAACCGCGTTGTTGGGATTCTTAGTAGTAGTATTCTTATTCTTATTATATTAAATTCTCAAAGCTCTGGCGATACTTCCAGCTAAACTCATCACTCGGAACGGCGATTGGCCGTTGACGGCGTCCACGGTCAACGGACACGAGTCGGTGATGAAGAAGTGTTCGAAGCGTTCGCTCGCGTCTGAAGGTTCGGTGAATTTTTTCCAGCTGGAGTTCGGGAAGACGCCGTGGGTGACGTACGCGGAGACTTTGGTCGCGCCTTTTGCTTTGAGTAATCGCATGCATTCGATTAAGGTACCACCGGATTGGACGAGGTCGTCGACGATGACGACGTGTTTGTTGAGTGGGTTGCCTTCTTTGAGCGTGACGATGCGTTTGTCGCCTTCGCGGACTTTGGTGCAGACGACTTCGGTGAACTCGTCCTCGAAGAAGCCGTGGAAACGTTTACAGGCGCCCTCGTCTGGGTACGCTATGGCGATTTCTTCCTTTCCGGCGTCTCCTCTTTTCAATTCTGCGAGTTGTTCGAGCAACAAAGGGATCCCGGACTCGAATAACGGCGACACGCCGTCGCCAAAGTAAAAGCGTTCTTGCAACGCGTGAATGTCGAATATAATCGTCGAGGTTGGTCCACCTCTCGAACTCGGAATGTTGGACAACATCCGCGCCAACGTCACCGCAGTCGGCACCTCCCCTTCTTTATCCACGCGCTCGAACGTCCCTGTCGGGAAAAACGGTAAAATCAGCGTAAAACTCGCCACGAACATTTTCGGCAGCGAATACACGACCGAAATCTGTTCGAATATGGTCGCCGCGTCGTGGAAAGAGGCTAAAAAAGCAACGTGTCTGCCTCGGATATCGTCCGCGTTATCGATAAATATGTTCGGGTACCCGTCTGGAAATCTTCGCCATTTGATCGTGCCCAGTTCCACGGCATCTGTTTTGCGTTTGCGTCGTTTACGAGAGAAGAGGTGTTAGTTACACACAACAACAAACAAACTTTTTTCACGAGAGAAAAGAAAAACAAAACCTCCCGCGCTTTTGCGGGGCGCGACGACAACAACAACAACAACAAAGAAGACTCTCATTTACCTGGATCGTTCGCTCGAACTTCTCTCGCCATCTTTTCCATCTCTGGGCAGTAAAAAACGATTTTCTTCATCGTTCCTCGCTCGGCTTGGCTGGACATTCGTTGTTGCTGTTGATGCGTCATCTTTGATGATTTCTTTCCCCAACACTACTAAAAATGAAACGAGCTCTTTTTTTTATACGCGTGTGTGTTTTCGCGCGTCGTGTGTCGCACCACTCTCCGGTCCAAGTCCTCTCCTCTTCCGCTACAACCGACCAGAGAAAGGAGTACCGCGCACTCGCAACAACAACAACAACAACCCACAACAACGACAACAACAACACGACGAACGAGAGATGATATTTCTTGCCGTCGAGTGAATTTTTTTTGTGCAAAAAATTCAAAAATTTTCTCTGTCTCTTTTCTGCTTTACTTCGTTTTGAATTTCACCACCGCTTGAGTGAGTAATATAAACGAGTTTTAAAAACAGCATGAACGCGACGACCACCACCACCGAGGACGCACCTTTACCACCAGCAATTGCGCCTCCTCCGTTGCGGAGCATAGAAAATACGACGACGAATGATACTACTACTACTACTACTACTACTAATTCGAATAAAAATGCGTACGAAATCGAGAGAGACTTGAAAGTGTCCATGAATTTAGCGCGCTTGAAAGCGCTCGGAATCGACGTCGCGAGAGAGAAGTTAGACCTGGAAAACGCGAAGAAG
>Ga0255779_1001583_pt1 | contig 25577 bp, 21 predicted proteins | sample 011ome_21_FD_179977 | JGI IMG/M metagenome (GOLD analysis project Ga0255779, IMG submission 179977) | Coastal salt marsh microbial communities from the Groves Creek Marsh, Skidaway Island, Georgia - 011508AT metaG (version 2) | ecosystem: Environmental > Aquatic > Marine > Intertidal zone > Salt...
TAAGTTGTCTGCAAACATGCCCTACTTCTACTCATCTAACGTTTACTTCAAGCAAAGTGAGTTCAAGGACAATGCAGGCTACAGCACCAAAGCAGATGAGTGGGGTGTGCAAGCTGAAGTCGCACCTAACTTAGTCCTTGGCGTTGCTTCACAGAAGAAAACAGGCAGCTCAGCGCAAACGGTTGCCTCCGTTAGCTATAGTATTCCGCTAGGTGGACGCGCACAGCCATCAAAGCAAATGCAAGACGGCGTGTGGTCAACCAAGCTGAAACCAATCCGAGAAAAGTTGTATAAACCTGTGCAGCGTGAAAACCGTATTATGAAAAAAGCCATCAAACTTGGCGTAACAGTAAGTGGGTATTAATCATGAACTTTAAACAGCTTCGATTTTCTAAAATTTGTTGTAGCATTATTTTTGTTTATTGTTTCAGCATTATTTTTGCTTCAGAGACACTTGCTGGTACTGCTTGCACTAGCACATCAACTGAGGCCGACCACCTTAATCTAGACGCAGCTAATGGTGAGGATGGTTATTGCTTTCATACACCAGAAGAATTGAACTTGAGGCTTTACGAATTTGGACTATGTACCAGCGCTTCGTCTCCAGTTAACAAAACAACATGCACAGCACTGTTCTCCAGCGCTAATGGTAAAGAATTTAATGTTTCAGTAGGTTCAGTTAACAATTTGATCGACGGAATTACAATAGATGAAGGAACATACAGCCACGCTTACATCGTCGTTAGTAATGTAACCTCTGTTAAATCGCTCATAGAATTTTCTGTGGCCAGAACAGACGACAGGGGCGGTCAAGGGAAATTTTGTTACACTGACGGTCGTAGTTGGGACAATAATCCACCATCGATCATGTCTTGTAGTAACGACCCATCTAACGCAGTTGCATCAGTAGAAACAATTGGTCTTGTTGATAATTCATATAATCACAAAAATACTGAGCTGGGCTACACTGTTACACAAGCAGGTGTAAGTATTGTTTCTGACCTTTACATGATAAATTCTAGTGGCAGCTTATCAAATAGCTTTAATGATGACTTTGCATTATACGGCAGTCAGAAGCTTTCTGAACCCGTAACTATTGATGCGACGACAGAAAATATCGATATAGCGTTTTCAATTACGGATGGAGTATCAATTGGGTTCAATGGCGGAACCCCAGATGATGCAGTATGGGAAGGGATTCAGTTCGTGATTACAGCGAAATGATCTAACCGTTTTGCACGAGCTGCCAAAGAATATAAACATAGACCCTCTTGCTTTTTACAAGAGCCACAATCAAACAACGTCATTCTGCTTGGATAACTGGTAGTTGCATGCGAGTGTTTGCGAAGCAAGATTTGTGTTTTGCGTATTTCTTTCTGGTTGATCTTCTTTCTCCAGTTGGATGGTTTCGGACATCACACGTGACGACACGACGACACCCTTAAAAGGGTGTGTCTGTCGTGTCGCTATCGTGAAGATTTTGTCTGGCGACATTTTCTTGATTGTCGCCTAATGTCGCCGTGTCGCTGAGCGTGTAATAGTCATTGTCTGCAACGATAAAACCCTTTGCAACAAGGTCTCTGCGCGCTCTGCTGAATGCATCGTTCTTTGCTTTATCCGTGTCGCCTGTGTGTCGCTTCAGAAAGACAGGACGCCAATCTTCTAAATGCACGCGACATTGCGACGGACGCCCTTTTGTCGCCTCAGCGAAGGTATCCATCGCTAGCTGTTCGTTTTTACCTAGCTTTGGGCCAAAGCTCACCTTAGACGTCGGCACCAGATGCAGCACAGGCGTGTCATCATCGCCTCCAAGGGTCACGAAGCAGAATTGCAGCGTATCAAACTCAGGCGCATCCTTTTGCTTGTCACAGATCAGCTGAATGTCATGCTGCCCAAATTTCTTGAGTGTCATACTCGTGTCCAGTGCGCCAAAGAAGGAGCTGTGTCCGCGTGCGCCAGCTGAGTTGTCCTTGACCATGTGATGCACAATAAGAATTGTTGCACCAAACTCATGCATGAGATCGTCACAGCCTTGGATAAATTCGCCCATGTCCTGTGGTGCATTCTCATTGCCGCCACCGAATGATCTTGCCAGTGTGTCGATCACGATAAGTTTGACATCGCCTGCAACGCGCAGGTCAGCCTTGATTGCCTCAACGCTATTCGGATCACGGAAGTTTAAGCCTTGGCGCGAGAAATGCAGGTTCGTTGTGCTGCGGTTAAGGGGAATACCACGATCACGGTGCCACGCCGCCACGCGACGCCTGATGCCGTAACGACCTTCACCGACAAAATAGAAGACGCCGCCTTGTTCAACATCAAAGCCATCATGCCAGCCTGCGCCTGTGGCGATCGCACATGCCATATCCACTGCGACAAAACTCTTGCCCGTATAGGAGGGGGCCACCAATGCTGTCATAGCATATTGCGGCAGCACTTGATCGATCAGCCACTTTGGCGGCTCCAAGTTAATATCGAGAACGTGATCGAAGAGCTGGAGTTTTGGATCAAGGGAGGCAGCTGCCAGCTGTTGCGTCACGGCATCTAGTCCATGCCTGTCAAAAACATCCCACCAGTCCTTCACTTCGTTCGGTATGACATATGGCACGCCAGAGGCTTTGGCTGCTTTGATGCCGATGTACTTTCTGGGTGTTCGGCGCAATATTATTTTACTGATTTCAGACGAACATCGGCGGCATCGCGGGTCAGTGCGGCTAGTCGATAAAATCCATGTACCATCTTCGAATAGGGCATCATAAGAAACAGGGTGAAAACGACAGCGAGGTGTAGCGGCAACAGGACGTCAATCAGATCACTGTCACCCAGCCAATATAGCGCAAGGCCAGAGACGCTGACTGCGAACAACAGCACTATAAATGCCATTTCGCCTGCCCACACTTTAGCTGCCCCTAAATTTGGATCTGCTTTGGTTTTTAAAACGGCTAATCCCGCGGTTCCAATGCATAGCATGATCCCCCCTGGGACGCCCAAGATTTTGGGCAGGCTGAATGGTCCGTATGGGGCTGACATGTCCAGGATATAATGCATCAGCGTGGCTGAGGACGTCGATGCAAAACACAGTAAAAACCCATAAAGTGTGAAGTGGTGGAAATATTTGCGCCAGGGTGTAAACGCATCCTCATTTTCGAAATTGCATCCATCCCCATGGCCACCTGACAGGTTTTTCAACTTGCCAGCAGATGTGATCGCTGCTGCAAAATCACGCAATGTCACAACAGGGGACCCGATAGAGCGCCAGTACCTAGTCAGGGATATACCCATTGCCACCAAGGGGAATAAAAATGCGGGCATAAAAATTGCGACCATCACAGAATGCGACATATAGGCATAAAACCTATCGCCATGACCAAGGTCAAAATGCATGATCGCATAAAATACCGCAGTCAGCGAAAATACAAAAAGGGCTGCGATACCCATTCCCGATGTATTGATCACTGAACCTAGGGCTTGGGGGTATGAATGTTGGACCCAACTATCATGGCGCACTTCGGCCAGAATTTTGGGCAAGTTCAGGTCAAATTCGTGCGGCGCGGTATATTGGCATGCATAATAACAGCCACGGCAATTATGACACAGATTGGCAAGATGGGTAATATCGCCGTCGGAAAACGCGCGTGACGATGTGATGGCGGGAAATACCGAACAATACCCTTCGCAATATCGACAGGCGTTGCAAATTTCGATTTGGCGGCGGGCTTCGGTTGTTGTTTCATTTGACATAGTTTGCTGCCCCTTGTCCTGCTAGCCGACCAAATACGGTTCCAATGGTCATGCCAAAACCGGCCAGATATCCTTGGCCCAAAATAGATCCCGCCATAATTTCGCCGGCGGCCCATAGGTTTTCAATGGCGCCGCTCTGCGATTGAACTTGGGCTGTTTCATCGACCTTTAACCCCAGATAGGTAAAGGTAACGCCGGGCCGTAGTTCATAGGCGTAAAAGGGCGGCTGTGAAATCGCCCGCGCCCAGTTGGTTTTGGCAGGCGTAATTCCCGTTGTAGCCAAGCCATCCAATTCAGTTGGTGTGAATGCCCCGTCCTGGCAGGCGGCGTTAAAGCCGTCGATTGTTTTGCGCAACTCAGTTGTATTCAAACCCAGCTGCTGGCCCAGACCTTCGATGGTGTCGGCTTGTATCGGGGGGAAAACAGATGGCATAAATAAATTCAAAGATCGCGCATCAATAATGGCATAGGCCACCTGATCGCGCTCAGCGGCAACCAAGCGCCCCCAAATGGCGTATCGCTTGGGCCAGACGTCTTCTCCTTCGTCGTAAAATCGTTGCGCATCTTTGTTCACGACAACAGAAAAGGGAACGCAATCCAGTCGTGTTACAATACCACCGTCGTATTTGGGCGCGCGCCCATCAATTGCAACCGCATGGCATTGGGTTGGATCACCCACGCTGTCAATGTCTTGGTCCAACAGATCCTTTAGGACAACGCCACGATTATACGGCGTACCACGGATTAAAAAATTCTGGGCTGCGGGGCCCCATGCGCGGGCCAGCCAATCCAAATCGGCCTGAAACCCACCCGAGGCAACCACGACAGCACATGGTGTAAATACGTGGGGCTGTCCGGACAATGTTGCCGTAACTGTTTCAATTTTGTTGTCCATTCGATCCAAATGATCAACATGTGCGTCATAGTGAATGTCTACGCCCAAGGTTTCAGCCGTGCGATACAGCGCATTCACCAATGCCTTGCCCCCGCCCAAGAAAAAGGCATTCGTGCGTCCAAGCGACAGCGTTCCAGACAGTGACGGTTGAAACCGAACGCCTTGCTGTTGCATCCATTCATAGCAATCTGGGGATTGTTCGATTGTCATTTTTGCCAATGTATCGTCGGTGTTGCCTTTGGTCACCTTCAGCAAATCTTGGTAATATTCGTCCAATCCATAGCTGTCTGACAACACACCCAAGGGACCGTCATGCATACATCTGAAATTACGTGTGTGGCGGGAATTGCCACCGCGATATGTTTTGGGTGCAGCTTCTAATATAACGACGGATGCGCCTGTTCTGCGCGCGGTGATGGCGGCGCATAGGGCTGCGTTTCCACCCCCAATGACCAACACATCTGGCGATAAATTCACAGAGGGATTGTTTTTCATCTATCTATCTACCTTGATCGCGGTTGGTGTTGATTTTTTGTGCTTGTTAAAATTGTATCCACGTGTATACAATTTAACCGAATACTTCAAGGTTACAAAATGTCAAATTCACAGACAGCATACGATAAATTGATTCAAGCGATTGAAAACGGTCAAATCGAACCCGGGACACGGCTGTTGGAAACAGAATTGGCCACCAGATTTGGCGTCAGCCGGACCCCAATACGCGAAGCAATCCGCAAGCTTGAGGCCGAAGGCATCGTTCGCCACATGCCGCGTGTTGGCGCAGTTGTCAGAAAGTTGGGCCAGCAGGAAATGGTCGAACTGTATGAAATGCGCATTGTTTTGGAAACGACCGCGGCCGAAATGGCGGCGCAGCATGCGTCTGTTGCTGAAATTTCCACTTTGGATGCATTGAATCATGATATGGCCGCATCAGACGACATTTTCAACGTGGCCCAGATCAATCGCCAGTTTCATTTGTGCATTGTGGATGCTGCAAGAAATCAGTTTTTGACCCATTGCTATAATGATTTGTCCAATACGCTGATGTTATTGGGCAAAACGACACTTGAATCAAAACAACGTATCGAAATTGTTTATAAACAGCATGTGGATATTATTCAGGCGTTGCGTGATCGCGATGGCGTAGCTGCTGCCTCGGCGATGCGGGTCCATATGCAAACATCTTTGGCACATCGCCTAAAGGCTTATCGTGATATTGCGTAGGTTCATATTTTCGCACCTGATTGCCCTTGGTGGGGCAGGGGTGTTTTTGATGCTGGCCTTGCCATTGCCATGGTTGTTTGGCCCTATTTTTTCATCATTATTGGCGGCACTGTTGGGGGCAAATTTGTTTGCGTTTAAACCGCTTAGCAATGGAATGCGCACCATCTTGGGCGTGGCCGTCGGCGCCGCCGTGACCCCGGCATTTTTTTGGTCATTGTCTGGCATGGCGTCCACACTGGTGATTGTTCCGATCCTGACGATGTCCATCGGGGTGATTGGCGTGATCTATTTCAAAAAACTATTGGGGTATGATTTTCCGACCGCCTATTACGCATCTATGCCAGGTGGTCTGCAAGATATGATCCTGTTCGGAGAAGAGGCTGGCGCCAATGTTCGATCAATTTCGCTGATCCATGCAACGCGTGTCTTGGTTATTGTTGTGACACTGCCCGCGATTTTGACCACATTTTGGAACGCGAACCTTATGACGGCACCAGGTGCCCCAATCGCGACGTTTGAAATGGACCAACTGGCGATCTTGGTTTTTTGCGGTTTATGTGGATGGCAGACTGCAAAACGGATTGGGATGTTTGGGGCGTCTATTTTGGGCCCACTGATATTCGCGGCTATCGCAAGCCTTTTGGGTTTTTTACACACACGTCCCCCCGCAGAGGCCATTTGGGCCGCGCAATATTTTGTGGCCATGGGGATTGGTGCAAAATATGTGGGTATTACTGGGTTTGAAATTAAACGTGACGTGTTGGCGGCACTTGGATTTTGCGTGATTTTGCTGCTCTTGACAGCGTCTGTGGTCGAGTTTGTCGCCTTTTTTGAAATGGCCCCACCGATTGAGGCACTGTTGTCGTTGACACCCGGTGGGCAAGCCGAACTGGTTGTGTTGGCATTGATCGTTGGCGCCGACATGACATTTGTTGTAGCGCACCATTTATTGCGGATTTTTGTGGTTATCCTTGGTGCGCCAATTGTTGCGGCACTTATCCCTGCAAAACTTCGGGATTGATCATGTGGATGGGATTGCCTGCGGCAAAGGCCGCCACCTGATCAAAAATATCTGCAAATTGCAGGTCCAGTTCGTCCTCGGTGACGAAACCAATATGCGGTGTGCAGACGATATTCGGGTGATTGATCAATGGATCGTTTGCATCCGTGATCGGTTCGACATCAAACACGTCGATCGCAGCCATGCCCGGCCGCCCGGCGTTTAGTGCATCTAGCAATGCGTTGGGTTCGATCAAACCTGCCCTTGATGTGTTCACAAACACAGATCCCGGCTGCATTGCACTGAAATCATCAGGGGTAATGATGGATCGGGTGTCCGGAACCAAACGGACGTGAACTGAAACCACGTCTGAATTTGCAAAAAATGCTGCACGACTGGGGGCAACGGTTTTACCGTCTGCCTGCGCGCGTGCGCGGCCGGCATCAGACCCCCACCAAATGACATTCATACCAAAGGCTTGGGCATAGGTTTCAACGCGCTTTGCGATCCGTCCATACCCATAGAGCCCAAGTGTGCGCCCATAAAGGGATTTGCCAACACCCATTTGCCACTGGCCGGCCCGCATATTGGACATCTGCTGGGGAATTTGACGCATCGCGGCCATGATCAAAGCCCATGTGTGTTCGGGCGCGGCAAAGCTTGGGGCGCTGCCTTTGTTCAGATTGGAACATAATAGCGTGCCGTTTTGTGTACAGGCTGCAACATCAACATGCGGATAAACGCCACGCTGCGAAATCAGCCGCAAATTGGGCAGATCTTTCAACAATTCGGCGGTAATTGGCGTGCGTTCACGAAACAATGTGACGGCGTCGAAACCGGACAGCCTGTCGGCCAATGCACTTTCATCATCAAGGTGATCATTGAAAACAGTTACGTCCAGACCAGCCAATTTTTCGAAACATGGCAAATGCCGCAAGGTATCAAACCAATCATCAAGGATCGCGATTTTCATGACTGCCCATCCCAAATGTTTGCGGGAACAAAAACATTACCCGCCGCCAGCTTGCGGCATGTGCGCAGCAGACCCGCGGACCTATGTTCAAAGCCCTGATCGGTGATGTCAAAATCAATGATGACATCCATCGACCCCATCGCATGTTCCAAGGTGACTTTGACCGGACCCTGATCTGGCACGTTTGCCAACCCGTCCGCGACTGTTCCCGGTGTCAAAACACACGATGCAAGGCATTGGCTGCCCGTCACGGCCATTGTGGGATGTGATTTCCACGGCATAAAATATCGTGTCGCGATTGTCCCACCATCACGAGCAGGTGCCAAAATGCCAAATTTTGGTGTGACCGATTTGGTCACATCCCCCATGCCCATTGCGGCGCCCGCCTGAATGCGGATCTGTTCCATTCGCGCGAAAAAATCAGTGTTTTCGTCCAGTTCCTGACAGGTTTCGTATCCTGTCAGCCCAAAGTCGGCAGCGCGGGCAATGACCATAGGCATGGCAACATCCATACAGGTTACATCGATGCCATCGAACCGATCGACCAGATTGCCTGTCGGTAAAAATTTCCCAGTCGATGATCCTGCAACCTGCATGAAATTTAGTTCTACAGGGGCCGCTGTGCCCGGAACGCCATCGATTGCAACATCGCCCGAATACAGGACTTGGTTGCCGTCTGTTTTGACGCGTGCCACCACCCGTGCGCCTGTGTTCACAGCGCGGATTTTAATCGTCGTTTCACCTTGATCCGCTGGGAACAGCCCCATTTCGATTGCCGCTGAAGCGACACCAGACAAAATATTGCCACAGGTCGGTTTGAAATCAACGGTTTGATCGTCGACAGATACTTGGGCAAAGAAATAGTCAATATCTGCCCAATCATCATTTGATTTTGACAGCATCGCCACTTTGGTCGTCACAGCGTTACCGCCGCCGATCCCATCAATGTTTAACGGGTGCCCTGATCCGACCGCCGCCACCAGCACTTTGGCCAGTGTATCACGATCGGTGGGCAAATCCGCCTGATTGAAATAGGGGCCACGCGATGTGCCACCGCGCATGAAAATGAAAGGTATAGATGTTTGTGTCATGAAAGCGGCCATGGAAGGTTGACGTAAGATTGCAAAACCCCAGCAGGGAAGTCGCGGTTTAGCACCCATGCCATTGCAAGCATGAATGCAATTCCGAAACCTGAGAGTAGGGCGGTTTTGACCCAATTCAATCCCGCGCGGATTTTTAAGAAAGACACCAAGAACACAGCAAGTGCGATGATAAACCCGGTCAGGGATGTTAAAATCAGCAAGAACGCAAACCAAGCCAGCGTGGGCCAAAGGGCAAATTCGGATTCGGCCGCTTCTGATGATTTTTCACGATCTGCAAATATGATATGTGTTTCGGGTGCCAGCATCATTTGTATCAGCAAAATCAGCGCGCCGATCATGGAAATGCTGGCCACGAAAAATGGGAACACACGGTCGGTTGCTGCATAATCAGGGATGGATCCCACATTAAACAGCGCATAACCAATAAACCCGATGATGACCAATAAAAATACCAGTGGTGCGCGTTTGCCGCCGGATGGTACTTCGCCCTCGGCAAGAATGTTTTTGGCTTGCCGCAGTCCCACGACAACCGATACGATTGTCAGCGCCAGCAGGATCATCACGATTGGTGAAAAGACGTATGACAGACCATTTTCCCAACCTGCTCTGAAACGGATATTGGCGATTTGGGTCGCGTTGTTTGAATAATTTTCCACTGGCGTTGCCAGAACAAAACCAATCAAAAATGCCGGACGCGACCAATCAAATCGACGCATCATGATCCCCAAGAAACCAATACCGAACAGGACAACCAAATCCATCAAGTCTTGGCCGCTTTGAAATGCAGCAAATGAGATTACCATAAAGATGAAAGGCGCCAGCAATGCAAAACGGATGTTGGTTAATTTGGAAATTCCACCCGACAATGCGATGCACAATACTGTGCCGATGACATTTGCCAAAGCCAATAGCCAGACAATTGAATAGGTAAAATCAAGGTTATTTTCCAAAAGCATCGGGCCCACGTCAATGCCATTGCCCAGCAATGCCAATGCACCGATAAAAATGGCCATTGATCCTGATCCTGGGATACCAAACAACAGTGTTGGAACCAGCCCTCCGCCCTCTTTTGCGTTGTTCGAACTTTCTGGTCCGATGACACCGCGCACATCGCCTTTGCCAAAATTTTGCTTGTCTTTGGCAGTTTGAACCGTATGGCCATAGGCAATCCAATCGACAACTGACCCACCAAGCCCAGGAATGACACCGACGACAACACCAATAATGGAACACCGCATTGATAGCCATTTGTTGGCCCACCAATCTTTGATCCCCAGTATCCAGCCACCCCCCAAGTTTTGAGTGTTTGAAATGGCTTTGTCTTTGCGCAGCAATGCGATGACCTCGGGGATCGCAAAGATACCCAAACCAACAATGACCAATTTCAGCCCATCTGTAAAATAGGGGTAATCATAGCTGGACATGCGCAGGGCGCCGCTAAATGGGCCTTCGCCGATGATGCCAACCAGCAAACCCAACCCCGCAGCGACGACACCTTTGATCGCGATACGACCGGCTAGAATGCCCACCATTGACAGGCCAAAGACAGACACCATCAGCAATTCTGGGCTTTTGAACATTAACACGATGGGGCGTGCAACCAGAATAAAGATCGTCAAAAACGCAGCGCCAACCAGTCCACCAAACAATGATGATGCGAATGCTGCGGATAGGGCGCGCGCGGCTTGGCCTTTGCGGGCCATTGGGAAACCATCCAAAACGGTGGCCTGTGATGCTGACGACCCTGGGATCCCCATCAATACAGATGCAAAGGTGTCAGATGTTGGAATGACGGCAATCATCCCAATCATTAACGCAAGCCCAAGGACAGGATCCATTCCAAACATGAATGGCAGCAATAACGATAGCCCAGCAATACCGCCAAGGCCCGGGAATATTCCGACGGCTAACCCCATAAGGACGCCCAAAGCAAGATACCCCAAGACCATGGGCTGAAGGATTTGTGCCCAAGCAGATGTCAGCGCTGGGATCGCATCTAGAAAAAGTTCCATGATTTCCCCACTTCAAAAATTACAAAAGCACCCCCAAGCGGGGGTGCTCATAAATCTTTGAAGTTATTGCAGATCGACGCCGAAATCTTCTTTCAGCCAGCCTTTTACGAATGTCTTGGCATCTGCTTCGACTGTAATTGCATCGCTTAGGGCGTTTTTGGCTTTCACACCGGTATGCATGGGGTATTTGCCCAAACGCTTGGCCGAAATTTCAGCGAAATCAGGACGTGCCTTGATTTTTGCGAATGCATTGCTGAATGTATCGATGATTTCCTGATCAGTGCCGTTTGGCAAGAATGCGATTTTCTGTAGCGGGAAGCCGGTCACAAAGAATGCTTTCCATGTGTCCCATTTTACCCCAGATGTTTCACATCCGTCTGTTGCTTCGCAGACCTCTTTGAATGTTGGCAGATCGGGGAATGTTGGGTCACGAACAATGTTGCCATCGTCGTCCAGCGCGCCCCAAGTCATCATTGGTACCGCTTGGCCGGATTCGACCAAAGGCATCGATCCGCTTAGGTATGATGACGATGTTTGGTAATCAATTGTCGCTTCGCCGCTTTCGAACATTTTGCGACCATCTCCGCGGCCTTTGATGCCCAAAACGTGTTCAACATTCATGCCCAACATATCCCATGCCAAGGATGGGATCAGGTCCAGACCTGTTGCGCCTTGGTTGCCATAGATGAATGTCATGTCTTTCAGGTTATTGGCGCTACCGTCAAATTTTGCGCCAGCTTCTGCATTCAGATATGCAACGCCGCCGGTGCCGGATGCCATGACTGGATTCCAGTCTTTGTATTCATAACGCACGCGTGGATCATCCAACAAATATGGGAATTGTGTTGATCCTGATGATCCAAACATGACGGTGCCGTCACCGTTGGTTTGTTCTTGGAACCAGTTGGCGCCTTTGGTTGACCCTGCGCCTGGCATGAACTTGACCACGACTGTTGGGTTGCCTGGTAATGCTTCGGACAATAGGGGCGCAAAGAAGTTTGCCCATTTTGCGGACCCGCCAGTTTCAGAAAATGGAATAATCCATTCAACTGTTTTGCCTGACATATCAACGTCAGCAGCAGCGGGTGCTGCGATTGACAATGATGCCGCCAATGCGATTGCTGCGCGGCGTGTGAATTTTGTGTTAAACATTGGTCTCTCCTCCCAAGTTTGATCATGTGGCCGAAAGAATTCGAAACACATAATCAGTGTGTTGATTCTTGCACTATGATCGATCAAACTTGCGTGAAACTTTCATAAGGTAAAAAAATGCGGATTACAGTCATCGAGGACAATGTTGGTCTAGCACATGGTATCGCGCATTGTTTTGTGGATCAGGGACATGCGGTGAATATGCTGCATGACGGTCAGGCTGGATTGGATTTCTTGCTGCAAGAGGAAACAGATATCATTGTGCTGGATATTAATCTGCCAACCATTGACGGACTGACGCTGCTGCAACGATTGCGCGCATCAAAAATTATGACGCCCGTAATTTTATTGACTGCCCGCGGAGAGGTCAGCGATCGCGTGCGTGGTTTGGATGCAGGTGCAGATGATTATTTGGTAAAACCATTTGAAATGGACGAATTGGACGCGCGCATCCGCGCGATTTCACGTCGTAAATCCAAGGTCGAAGGGGAACGTTTCGAATTCGGGGAATTAACCTATGATAAATCGACGCGACAACTGTTCGCGCATGATCAAAATATTCCCTTGCCACGACGTGAATTGGCCGTGTTTGAATGTTTGTTTGATCGTCAAAATACTTTGGTGACGAAATCGCAGCTGGCTGATTTCGTTTACGGCGTCGGCGCAGATGTTGATGAAAAGGTGGTCGAGGTATATGTGTCACGTCTGCGTAAAAAACTGGCTGATTTTAATGTTATGATCCGGTCTGCTCGGGGGTTGGGGTACACGATGGACCTGCCTAAATGAGCCTGCTGAACGGATCATTGCGGATCAGACTGCTGGTCTTGATTTTAGTGCCGCTGATCCTGGTCTCGATGCTTGCTGTGTATATGCGGTTTGAATCTGCGCGCAAAACAGCCGAAAGTATTTTTGACCGCAATTTGGTGATGCTATGTCTGGCCGTTTCGCGCGATGTCGCAAATTCAGGCGGGGACAGCCTGTCGCGAACCACCACAAGTTTACTGAAAAATGCGTCGGGTGGTGATTTATATTATCATGTCTACGGTCCGGACGGCAGTTTTGTAACGGGGTATTCATCCCCGCCCGTGGTGCGCGATGCGGATACGTTAAGTTTTGATATCCCGATTGTTTTTGATGCCACACACCTAGGTCGCAGCGTGCGGGCCGCAAGACTGGCAGAAAATGTATCGATCGGTGGTATTACTGGGGCATCGGTTGTAACGGTTTGGCAACCTCTTGAACCGCGCCAAGCGTTTGCCAAACGTATGGCAAGTCAGGCCGGGATTTTGACTGGGCTGATTGTATTAAGCGTGGCGGGGTTGGTGTTTTTTGGTGTCCGGTTTGGTTTGCGGCCTTTGCGAGACCTTGAGGCGGCGATCATAAAGCGATCAAATTTGGATCTTCGTCCAATTGAACGGCGCATTCCCATTGAGGCGCAGGGCATTGTGGCACGATTAAACGATCTGTTTTTTCAATTGAATGAAGCAAATCGGTCCAAGGACAATTTGATTTCGAATACGGCCCATCAATTGCGCAACCCAATCGCGGCGATGCATTCCATGGCCTATGCGATTGTTCATGCGAAAAATGAAACAGATACCAAAGAACGTGCGGATGAATTGTTGGGTGAAATTCGTCGGGTCGCGCGGTTGACGGACCAAATGTTGTCTTATGAACGTATAAAAGGCGTCGAACATAAATTGCGCTTGATCGATTTGCATGCCGTTTTGCACAAAATAATTGAACCGGCGGCGTTGAAAACATTACAGCATGACGTGACGTTTGAATTCTTGCCAGATCAGGGGACGGCATTTGTCGAAATCGATGACATCCTGATCCAAGAGGCAATCTTTAACTTAGTTGCCAACGCCTTGGATCATGGGGGGGCACAATTAACGACGATTAAACTCCGCACTCGGGTGCATTCTGATCATGTTGAAATAGATGTGGAAAATAATGGTGCGCCCATTCCTGCGCGCGAAACATCATCACTGTTCGACAGGTTCGCACAATGCATAAACAGTAAAGGTGCAGGTTTGGGATTGTCCATTGTTGCGGAAATCATGTCAATTCACCGCGGTACGGTCACATTAACCCAAAATGGATCGGTGTCATTTGTCTTGTCCCTGCCATTGGCCGCAGACGCCGTTTAACGACACCGCCGTTACGCAGGCGTGTTTTAACTTTGTTAGTTTTCGTAACGTGTCGCGCCGCGCCGATGCGGGTCAAAGCTAAGGCGGACATGCACAGGGTGGTGGGCCCGTTGGGCGCATTTTTGCAATGCACAGGTCTGACAGCTTAGCCCAATTGGTGTCGTTTTATAGTCAGAGGGCGCGTTCGCTGAATCAAAATATGTAATATCCTTTGCAAAATTGATGTCGCACCCCAACACAACAATCATACGTCTGTCTTGGGTTTTTCGCGAATAAACCGACCGGTGTGTGGTTCGTGCCAATGTGGCGTATCGGGTTCCATCTGCCAATTCTACCATCTGTGTGGTCACCACATCCGGGTTTTGATAGGCGCTATGGATGTTCCAAACCGCACATCGACCGCCCAGATCCGCCAGCGCGGCGTTGATTGGGTTGATGCGTTTTGTGATATTCCCCGCACGATCAAGGCGAATAAAAAACAGCGGTATGCCCTGTTTTCCACTGGCCTGTAGGGTGGTCAAGCGCTGGGCGGCTTGTTCAAATGTGACGCCAAAACCCGCAGCAATGCGGTCAATATCATAGTGCGTTTTTTTTGCCAGCGTCCAGATTTCGTCATAGGGCATTAAAATCGCCGCGGCGATATAGTTCAATAATTCGTTCGTCAGGCGTTCTTTGGTATCTGATTGTTTAATGTCATAGGCCAGCAAATCTTGCGTGGCTTCAATCTGGGCGACGACATAGGCCAATTGAAACGTTCGGTTCGGGGCATCCAAGCCCTCAGAGAGGTGAACGGTTTTTTCCGCATCGTCAAAGTTCATCAAAGTGTGCGTTTTATGCGAAAGTTTTAGAACCTCGGTTTTGACGCCATGATGATCCGTCAGATAGGTTTTTATCGCGAAATATAAATCATCTTGGGTTGTTGCCAACTTTTCGCGAATCTCTTTCGCAATGGTTTCTAGCTTTGGAAAATAATTTCGGTTGCGTTTGAAAAAATCATAAATCCCCATCTCGCCTTTGGATTGGCCGGCGGCCGTGCCATCGTCGGGTAAATTTTGTTGCAGATATTCGGCCAAGCGCTGATAATCTTGGTAAAGATGTTTAAAACGATCTACGAATTGTGGCGCATGCGTCAGTGCGGCGCGTAACTGCGTCAGGTCAGGCTCAGTATCAATAAACATTGGATCGCGGACCATCAGGCGCAGCGATGCCAGGTCATCTGCCTCGGCTGTTTTTGCCAAATCTTGTGCTTGCAGGCCATATATTTCTGTCAATGACATCAATATCTTGACTGTCAAACTGCGCTGGTTGTTTTCCAGCAGGTTCACATAGGCAGCGCTGACACCAATAAGCTTGGCAAGATCGGCTTGCGTTTGGTTGTGTGCGTGCCTGAGTTGCCTCAGTTTGGGGCCAATAAAAACTTTTTCCATATTAACAAATTAACCAAATATGCAGTTTGTTGCAATCAATAAAAACAACACAACACTAATTTTCTTGCGAATTTTTCATTCAGATTGTTCATTAATTACATTCATGTGGTTTGTTTCAGTCTAGGGAGGGCGGTGCAAATCCGAATTTCGTGGAGGAAATAAAAATGATTAACAAAGTTACACGTCGTTTCACACTGGCTGCGGTATCATCCGTGGCAATGCTTGCAAGTGCTGGTCAAAGTTTTGCCGCCGATTGGAAACCGCAAAAGCCGGTTGAAATGGTTATTATGGCTGGGCAAGGTGGCGGCGCAGATCGTATCGCACGTTTATTCCAATCAATTATTCAAAAAGAAAACTTATCTAATATGCCCATTCTGCCCGTAAACAAAGGCGGCGGGTCAGGCGCCGAGGCATTGCGTTACCTGAAAGATAAAGAAGGTGATGCCCATGTTATCATGGCGACATTGAATTCCTATTACACAACACCGCTACGCACGGATATTGGTGTGGACATCGAAGAATTCACACCACTGGCGCGGATGGCCATGGATACTTTTGTACTATGGGTCAATGCAGACAGCGATATTCAGACACTGGATGATTACGTCGCCGCCGTTAAGGCAGCAGGTGGCAGCTGGAAAATGGGTGGCACAGGTACTGGCCAAGAGGACAGCCTTGTGACAGCTATGCTGGAAAAAGAATTTGGCATTCGCCACACATATGTTCCCTTTAAAGGGGGCGGAACGGTTGCTAAAAACCTTGTTGGAAATCACATCGATGCGACTGTGAACAACCCGGCCGAGCAGATGGGTTTCTGGCAAGCTGGAAAAGTACGCCCAATCGTTGCGTTCACGCCCGAGCGCTTGGATGTATTCCCTGATGTTCCCACGGCCCGTGAATTGGGACATGACCTTGTTTATTGGATGCAGCGGTCGTTCGTGGCACCCAAAGGAATGCCCGCAGAGGCAGTCGAGTTTTACACCGATATGTTGGTCAAGTTGGGTCAAACAGCTGAATGGCAAGAATATGCATCAAGCAAAGCGCTGGTGTCGGATATGATGACTGGCGACGAGCTGCAGGCATATTTCTTGGATGAGCGTTCCAAGCACGGCACAATTCTGGCAGCGCTAGAGTAAGCAAAACAAAGCAAAACAAAAATAAATGGTCCGGCCAAGTGCCGGACCAACATTCAACAGGTGTATAAAAATGAGTTTTGATCGCATTGTTGCAGGCGGATTGGTTGCGCTTGCATTATATATTATGAGCCACGCAATTTTATTGCCAATCGGCTGGAATGGCCAAACAGGTGGTCCAGGTGGTGGCGCATTCCCGTTTTGGGGATCTTTGATAATATTGATTTGCGGTATTGGTGTGTTTGTACGCCCTGCCGGCAGCGAAGCCAGCTTGGACATTGAGTTGGACAAAACGATGGTCAAGCCGTTGCTTGCTGTAATTGCCTCAATCGCTGTTACGATTGCTTTGATACCGATCATTGGGGCCTATCTTGCATTGCCAGCATTTTTGTTTTGGTACACTAAAATTTTTGGCAAGCACAGCTGGACGTTATCAGTTTTATTATCGTTGCTGACGCCTGTGGGGTTATTCTTCTTCTTTGAAGTAACGCTAAAAATCTTACTGCCCAAGGGGATAACAGAGCCGTTCTTTGTCCCACTTTATGCTATCTTCTTCTAGGTTTTCGAGGTCTTTCTATGGAACTTCTATCGCTTTTGGCGGATGGCTTTGCTACGTCCTTGTCGCCGCTTAATCTGTTTATCGTTATACTGGGGGTCACGGCAGGACTGTTCATTGGCGCGATGCCTGGTTTGGGGTCGGTCAATGGTGTTGCCATTGTTTTACCGCTGACTTTCATCGTACCGCCGACATCTGCTATAATCTTGCTCGCGGCTATTTATTATGGGGCCATGTATGGGGGCGCTGTTTCAGCGATCTTGCTGGGGATACCCGGTGCATCCACCGCTGTGGCCACGACATTTGATGGCCGACCGATGGCACAACAGGGCCAAGCGGGCCTTGCGCTGATCGCCGCAGCCGTCGCATCATTTGTGGGTGGCACAATATCAGTTGTACTGTTTACGCTGTTTGCGGCCCCATTGGCGGATGTCGCACTTAGCTTTGGCCCGGCCGAGGAATTTGCCTTGGTTCTGCTTGCCTTTACAACATTTGTTGGACTGGGCGGGGATGATGTGCTGAAAACCATCATGATGATTTGCTTGGGGCTTGTGCTGTCCAGTGTTGGGCTGGATCTGATATCCGGTCAACCACGCCTGATTTTTGGTGATTTGCCAGGGTTCTATTCTGGAATTTCATTCTTGGTATTGGCCATCGGAACCTATGGTTTAGGTGAAATCCTGTATACCATTGAAACATCTAAAACGACGCCGACTGTAACACCTGCCAAAATATCGCTGCGTGAACTTTGGGCTGGGTTAAAGCGTATGAACCAGTTGTGGAAAACCATGTCATTTGGATCATTATTGGGGTTTTTTGTGGGCATGTTGCCCGCAGCTGGCGCCACACCAGCCGCACTGATGTCCTATGGTTTGGCCAAACAATTCTCGAAAAAGCGTGATACATTTGGCAAAGGTAACATCGAAGGCGTCGCCGCGCCTGAAACCGCCAACAACGCGGCATCTACGGGCAGTTTGTTGCCCATGCTGACGCTTGGCATTCCTGGCTCGCCAACAACTGCGCTGCTGCTTGGTGGTATGGTGATGTGGGGGCTGGTCCCCGGCCCGATGTTGTTTATTGAACAACCCGATTTTGTCTGGGGTTTGATTTCATCCTTGTACACCGCCAACTTTGCAGCTGTGATCGTAAACATTGCGTTGATCCCAGTGTTCGTGTGGGCATTGCGGATGCCATTTACGGTGCTATGTGCCTTGGTCGTGGTGCTTTGTATCGTCGGTGGCTTTGCACCATCGCAAAAAATGCACGATGTTTGGTTGATTTTTGCCTTTGGTGTCGGCGGTTATATTCTGCGCAAGGCTGAATATCCCCTTGCGCCGCTGGTTCTGGCCTTGGTTTTGGGGCCGCTGATGGAAAAAAGTTTCCGCCAAAGCCTGATTTCAGAGCAAGGCAACATCTTGGTATTCATCGAACGGCCACTTTCGGCAACCTTCATTGTATTATCTGCGATTTTCTTTGTGTTGCCTGTCGTCTCGGCGATCTTATCTAAAACGAAACACCGTTTGCATGTGCCCAGCAAGCGGCCAAAGCTGAACAAAAGTTCATAAGGAGCGTTCCAATGAAAACGACATTATCAGATCTGATCGCCCAACATCCAGATGCGGCCCCTGCTTTGGGCGCACCGGGCCGGGAATGGCTAAGTTATGCTGGTTTGCGCCAGCAAGCGAAAACCGTCCAAGATGCGTTGCGCAGTTTTGGGGTATCCGCCAAAGACCGTGTTGCGATCGTATTGCCCAATGGCTCAGATATGGCATCCGCGTTTATCTGTGTGGCCCAAGCGGCCACAACGGCGCCATTGAACCCAAGCTACCGCGAAGATGAATTCGCATTCTATCTTGATGACTTAAGCGCCAAGGCGATCATTCTGCCGGACACCTATGATGGGCCTGCCTTAGCCGCGGCCCAAAAATTGGGGTTGATGATCATTCGCTTGGTTGCCAAATCACGGGCAGGCGAATTTTCATTGCATGGCCCACAGGCAAACCCTGCCAGCCCAAGCAGCCCTGCTGCTGATGATATTGCATTGATATTGCACACATCCGGGACAACATCACGACCCAAAATCGTACCATTGCTGCAATCTAATGTCGCGGCATCGGCGCAAAATATCGCGCAGTCTTTGGCGCTGACGCCGGATGATCGCTGCCTTAATGTTATGCCGCTATTTCACATTCATGGATTGGTCGCGGCCGTTTCGGCCACCTTTGCAGCAGGTGGATCCATCTATTGTACAGAAGGGTTCAACGCCATGAATTTCTTTACCATGATGACGCAAGCGCGCCCCACATGGTACACGGCTGTGCCGACAATGCATCAGGCGATTTTATCACGCGCCACACGCAATGCTGATGTGATTGCCGATATTCCACTGCGGTTTTTGCGCTCATCCTCGGCATCACTGCCCGCGCAGGTGATGGAGGCATTAAACAAGACATTCAACGCCCCCGTGATCGAAGCCTATGGCATGACCGAGGCGGCCCATCAGATGTGCTGTAACCCGCTAGATCGCCAAAAACCGGGGTCCGTTGGCAAAGCGGCTGGGCCCAAGGTTGCCATTGCCCACGAAATTGAAAACCATCTGATCGATGGCACGGGCGAAGTGGTCATTTCAGGCCCGAATGTCACCCCCGGCTACGAAGGTAATCCAGAGGCAAATGAAAAGAATTTCTTTGATTACAATGGGGAACGCTGGTTCCGCACCGGCGATCAGGGTGCGTTTGACGCAGACGGATATTTGGAACTGACCGGTCGATTGAAAGAAATCATCAACCGCGGTGGCGAAAAAATTTCACCGCTTGAGGTGGATGGCGTTTTGATGGATCATCCGGCCATTCAACAGGTGGTCACCTTTGCTTTGCCCCACCCGAAATTGGGTGAAGAAGTCGCCGCCGCCGTGGTGTTGCGCGATGGGCAGTCGGCTGATGAAAAGGATATTCGTGAATTTGCAGCCAAACATATGGCAGATTTTAAAGTCCCACGCAAAGTTGTCATCATGGATGAAATCCCCAAAGGTGCGACAGGTAAAATGCAACGCATCGGCATGGCCGAAAAACTGGGTCTTGTTGCCCAGGCATAGGAGTTGACAGAATGAAAATTTGTATTTTCGGGGCAGGGGCCATCGGCGGCTATATGGGTGTTAAACTGGCCCAAGCTGGTGCAGATGTCAGTTTGGTGGCCCGTGGGCCCCATCTGGCTGCGATGCAGAAAAATGGTTTGACCCTGATCGAAGAGGATCAGACAACAAATGTTGCCGTGACCGCATCGGACAATCCTGCGGATTTAGGGGTGCAAGATTACATTATCGTCACGCTCAAGGCGCATTCCGTGCCGCCTGTGGTTTCGAAAATGGCCCCATTGATTGGCGAACATACGACGATAGTGTCTGGCGTAAATGGGGTGCCGTGGTGGTATTTTCACAAATTGGGTGGCGATCTGGATGGCACGCGGTTGGCATCCGTCGATCCTGACAATGCCCAATGGGACGGGTTTGGGCCGGATCGCGTGCTGGGCTGCGTCGTTTATCCCGCAGCCGAGGTGATCGAACCAGGTGTCATCAAACACATCGAAGGCAACCGGTTTTCATTGGGCGAACCGGATGGATCAAAATCTGATCGGGCCGTGGCCCTGTCACAGGCCCTATCACAGGCGGGATTAAAGGCACCTGTGCGCCCAAAATTGCGTGATGAAATTTGGGTCAAGCTGTGGGGAAACCTATCGTTCAATCCGATTTCAGCACTGACACATGCCACATTAGATGTGTTGTGCACGGATGAGGGCACGCGGCAGGTTGCGCGCAATATGATGGTCGAGGCGCAACAGATCGCAGAAGCTTTGGGCGTGAAATTCCCCATTGATGTGGATCGCCGCATTGCGGGTGGGGCGGCTGTTGGGGCGCATCGTACATCCATGTTGCAAGACCTTGACCAAGGACGGCCTATGGAAATTGATGCCTTGGTCACATCGGTGCAGGAATTGGGCCGTGTGACAGGGATTGCAACGCCAACCATTGATACGGTTTTGGCGCTGTTGCGATTGCGGGCGCGTAGCGCCGGTTTGTATAGCTGATAATTTCGTTAGCTGGATTATTATGAAAGGGCGCCGCAGATTGCAGCGCCCTTTTACATTATCTGACTGAACCGATCTGAACCTAGAAATCAACTTCGATGGCCAAGCCTTTGGATTTGGCAAGCTCTACGACCTTGGATGCAACGGCAAGGTCCTGCAGCCCAACGCCTGTTCCATCAAAAATGGTAATGTCCTGATCTGACTGTCGTCCCGGATGCGTGCCATTTATAACGGCGCCAACTTCGGTAATGTCGCTTTGTTGTATCAATCCCGATCCGATGGCATGCTGTGCCTCGCCTATGGTGATGGATTGGGCGATTTCATCTGTAAATACGCGGGCATCGGCCAGAATGGCTGGGTCCAATTCTTGCTTGCCCTTGGTGTCGGTTCCCATACAGGCAATATGACAGCCTGCGCTGACATGAGCGCGCATCAAGGATGGGGCAAAGGCGGATGTGATGGAAATGATGACATCGGCTTGACGCATATCCTCTAGGCTGGCCTCTTGGAACGCAACGCCAGCCTCTTGGGCGACCTTTGCGATATTGGGTAGCATTTCGGGGTGGTAATTCCAGCCTATTACCTTGTCAAAATTGCGCTGTTCCAGTGCGGCGCGCAGCTGAAATGTGGCCTGATGACCTGCGCCGATCATGCCCAAAACTTTGGCATCTGATCGCGCCAAGTGTTTGATCGACACGGATGATGCGGCCGCTGTGCGTAGCGCCGTCAACAGATTGCCACCGACCATCGCGGTGGGCATGCCCGTGTCCGGATCAAACAAAAACACGGTTGATTGGTGATTGATCAAGCCCCGTTTTTCCAAGTTATGTGGCCAATATCCACCCGCCTTTAGGCCCAAGGTCAAACCGGCTTGGTCAAATCCCCCCTTAAATCCATATAATGCATCTTGGTGTCCGATCGCTTCGCGAATGACGGGGAAATTATATGCGTTTTGCGCCGCCATTGCGGCAAAGACCTGTTCGACCGCGTCAAAGGCATCGGCACGCGTCATCAATTCAGCGATTGATCGTTCTGGAACGATAAACATCGCATCCTCCTGTTTGTATTATTGGCAGGCACACTAGGGACCTGCCAGTCTTGAAATTTGGGATTAATATGCGCGACCGCGTGCGGACACTGGCCAGACCGTTTCGACCGTTCCATTGCGCACACCAACGTACCAATCGTGAACGTTTGCGGTCGGGTCGCAATGCCCGGGGACCAGTTTCAATTTGTCATTGACCTTTAACACGCCTTGGCTGTCCATCACGACACCATGTTCATCGGAACATTTGATATATTCAACATCATCGCGCCCGTAAATAAACGGCAAACCGCTGTCGACTGACTGCACCTTTAGGCCTGCATCGACGATTGCTTTGTCGGCTTTGGCGTGGCTCATGACGGTGGTCAGAATGAACATGGCGTTTTCCCATTCACCTTGGTCAATGCGCTTGCCATCTTTGTCCAGAATGCGGCCATAGTCTGCATCCATAAAGGCATAGGATCCACATTGCAGTTCGTTGTAAACGCCGGAATTTGATTCAAAGTAGTAAGAACCGGTCCCACCACCGCCAACGATGTCGCACGCGATCCCATGGGTTTTCAATGTGTCAACCGCATCCTTGACCATGGCGACGGCTGCGTCAATTTTCGCTTTGCGGTCTTCATAGCTGTCCATGTGCTGCATCGCGCCTTGGTATGCTTGAATGCCTGCAAATTTTAAACCCTCGGCCGCGTCAATCGCTTGGGCAATTTCAACAACGGCGGGGGTGGTGGTCACGCCACAGCGCCCTGCGCCACAGTCGATTTCGACCAAACATTCGATAACGGTGCCATGGCGCTGGGCCGCATCGGACAGTTCGGCCACATTGGCGATATCATCTACACACACGATTGCGCGTGCGCCCAGTTTTGGCAGGCGTGCCAGACGGTCAATTTTGGCAGGCTCGCGCACTTGGTTAGATACCAACACATCGCGGATCCCACCGCGGGCGAATACTTCTGCTTCGGATACCTTTTGGCAACAAACACCACAAGCCCCGCCCAAGGTTTCCTGTAGCTTGGCAATATCAACGGATTTATGCATCTTGCCGTGAACGCGGTGACGCATGCCATGGGCCGCTGCATAATCCCCCATTTTTTTGATGTTCCGCTCTAGCGCATCTAGGTCCAAGACCAAGCACGGGGTTTGGATGTCACTTTCGTCCATGCCGGGTTTGGCGGGGATGTCAAAGCCAACTTCGTATTCGTCAAAATTTTGTACGTCTTTCATTGTATATATCCTTTGCTTACGCAGCTGTTAGCCACGGTAATTTGTCCAAATCCACATTGCCGCCGGTAATAATCAAGCCGACGCGCTTTCCCTGAAACGCTTGGGGGTTTTTCAAAACGATCGCCAAGGGCACCGCCGAGGATGGTTCAATCACCATGCGCAGGTGTTTCCAGCTCAGTTTCATGGCATCGATAATTTCCGCATCACTGGCTGTGTAAATTTCGCTGACGTGGTTTGACACGAAATGCCATGTCCGTTCTTTCAACGGGACCAACAGGCCATCGGCGATGGTTTTGGGGGCATCGTCTGCGATGATATAGCCCGCTTTGAAACTGCGATAGGCGTCATCGGCCTGTTCAGGTTCTGCGGCAATAATTTTTGTTTCGGGGGCCAGCGTGGACAGGGTCAGACAGGTGCCTGACACCATTCCACCGCCGCCGATTGGGGCCACGACCATATCCAAGCCGCCGGTTTGTTCCATGAATTCCTTGGAACAGGTACCTTGGCCGGCAATCACCCGCGGGTCGTTATAGGGATGCACAAAATCGCCGCCCGTTTGCTGTTGTACCTGTGCGAATGTGGCCTCACGCGATGTGGTTGACGGTTCGCATTCGGTGATGATCCCGCCATAACGGCGCACTGTGTCTTTTTTCGCTTGGGGGGCGGTGTGGGGCATGACGACGTTGCACGGGATTCCGCGACGCATTGCAGCATAGGACAGGCAGGACGCATGGTTGCCCGACGAATGGGTGGCCACGCCCAATTTTGCCTGCTCGTCTGTCAATCCAAACACGGCATTCGTGGCACCGCGCACTTTGAATGCGCCCGGTTCTTGGAAATTTTCGCATTTGAAAAACAATGTCGCCCCTGTCAGTTCATTCAAATAATCCGACGTGCGCACAGGCGTTTCGCGAATGATCGGTTTGATCCGTTCATGGGCGTCCAACATGTCCTGATAGGTTGGGATTTCAAAGGTTGCGTCTTTCATCATGCGGCATCCTTGTGTTCAAGTTTGCTGTTCGTGGTGCGGTAATACTCTTGCGCCGCGGCCACGCCCGATCCTAGGCTGATGTTTAGGCCCAGATCGACCATACACATTTCAGCGGTCGCAATGCCGGATAGGGCCATGACATCGGTCAAACTGCCCAAATGGCCGATGCGGAATACTTTGCCCGCGACATCGCCGAGGCCTACGCCAAATGCCACGCCGTATTTTTCCGCCGCAAGCGTCACAATATCGGTGGCGTTGAACCCGTCAGGCGTGCGAATTGCGCTGACTGTGTCTGAATAAACCGATGGATCCGCTGCACATAGGTCCAGCCCCCAGGCCCGCACCGCCGCGCGTACGCCGCTGGCGATGCGATTGTGACGGGCAAAGACATTGTCCATGCCTTCGTCCAGCAGCATTTTGCAGGACTGGTTCAATCCATTCATCAATCCAACCGCAGGGGTATAGGGATAGGCGTTGTTATCATAGCTTTTGGCCATGTCGTGAATGTCAAAAAATGTGCGCGGTAATTTTGCGGTTTTGGTTGCTGCGATTGCTTTGGGGCTGAACCCAACAATGGCAAGGCCCGCGGGCAGCATGAACCCTTTTTGCGACCCAGTAACGGCCACATCCACGCCCCAGTCATCAAACCGAAAATCAACCGACGCGATTGAGGAAACGCCATCGACAAACAACAATGCGGGGTGATCTGCATCATCCATTGCGCGGCGCACGGCGGAAATATCTGACAATACACCTGTTGCGGTTTCGTTGTGTGTCGCAAGCACAGCTTTGATTTCATGACCTGTATCAGCCGCCAAAATGTCGTGGTAACGATCTGCTGGAATGCCGTGGCCCCATG
>Ga0255779_1001584_pt1 | contig 25573 bp, 15 predicted proteins | sample 011ome_21_FD_179977 | JGI IMG/M metagenome (GOLD analysis project Ga0255779, IMG submission 179977) | Coastal salt marsh microbial communities from the Groves Creek Marsh, Skidaway Island, Georgia - 011508AT metaG (version 2) | ecosystem: Environmental > Aquatic > Marine > Intertidal zone > Salt...
GTCAGGCTTCCCCATTCCCCGCCCGATTGGTGAACGACCTTCATCATTTCCAGGTTTCCCAGTCTGGCACACTGTGATCCAACACCGAACCAGTCTTCTTCGATATCTGTCCATTCATAATCACGACTGAACGTTGCACCATTTGCAAGTGCATAACGTAAAATATCCAAGTGACCATTTTTAACGGCGTACTCGCATGTGTATGGAGACCATGGAGCGCCATGCTCGAGAGAGTACTGGACGATCTCTAGATTTCCCATAGCCGCTGCGTATTGCGTTACACCACGCCAATACTCATAACCATGCTCAAAAATTTCCCATCCGTGATCAAATTCAAAGAAGGACCACGTACAACCATTCTCACATGCGTATCGCAGACAATCTAATGATCCTGAGAACGCGGCGCTTTCCATCACCCACAGACCCCACGGACACCCGTTCTCTCGACAGTACTTAAGACAATCGAGGTGACCTCCAAGAGCTGCAGCTTTACACGGCGTGTCCTCTTCCAGCTCTTCGTCATCGTTCTCGTCTTCCGGAAATTCAACCTTCCCTTCTTCTATCGCCCATCTCAGGAGTTCGAGATGCCCTTTGCGAGCTGCAATATTCAGGACGTTGTCTTTATTATCACAGTTAACAGAGCAGCCACATTTCTCCTTGAAGGCATACTTTAAGCATGCGAGACAGCCACTTCTCGCCGCTTCGTTACAAGTGCACCTGCAAAGTAACTTCATATCGCAGACTCTGTTCCTCGTGTTTGGATTCTTTCTCGATCGAGCGTACTTCAACATCGCGAAATCGCCTCGAAGTGCCGCTTCTGTGCACACGCGGTGGTCCCACTTCATAAATTTTCGACACCACTTAACGAATGCCAGATTGCCAGTCCTCGCTACGCTGGCGAAAAAGTCCTCCTCTTTCCCTTCGAAACGATTGAACGCCCACCTCAAACTCTGAATTGTAGTCAATTCGCTTATTTGAAACTTTCCTTTCACTTTCTTCATCGCATTCGCCTCTTTGACAACTTCTCTCGCCGCCCTATTCACTTGATGAAAGAACTTCAAATCCTGACTCGTCAAACGCGGGACAATGTGCATAACAAAGATATCTTTGTTACGCTCCGTCACGAGTCTCCATAGCTCGAACGGATCTCCAGTGGTCGCGAGTTTCTCTTCAGCTCTCTTCTCGAGCTCCTTCGATAATTCCTTCGGCGATTTGATATTTCGCAGAGAACCAGAGCACTTCTTGAACGAGTTAACGCAGCTTTGTCCAACCGTAAAAACACCAAAAAACATTTGATGGCATCCTTCGCACCACCAATATGTCCCCGCTGTCTCTATTCCTCGCAAAATTCTCGAAGACATCGGCGCGCGCGCGGCGATGAGACGCCTCCTATATTTTTTCTGTGGTTTTTGAAAATACGCGAAGATAGAGAGAGAAAAAAAAACGAGAGAGAGAGGGTGCACACATTCTGAACTTTGCTGCGGACGCTACTTTTTTCATTCTGTGCAAAAGTTTTACAACGCTCTGCTTTCTACGAGCACATTTATTACATACATTCAACAGCTAACAAGATACATATGACTACACGCTTTACCCGCGGGTGGTTTCTAAGAGAATTTTCTCGACGTATTCGTCTCGTTCCGTCGAGCTTTCCAACTCGCCCCACTCGTCGAAGAGAATGACCCCTAGACGCAAACCTAGGCGTTCTTTCAAGAGAAAGTTGCGCATGGCCGTGGAACCGAGTAAAGTTCTTTGACCAGTCGAAGCGGAGATGGCGAAGTGGTGCGGGCCATCGACTTCGAGGACGACGTCTTTGTTGAGATCTGCGTTCGATGGAGGTGCTCTGCCATGACTGAGGAGGAAATTCTCAACGGCGGAGCTTTCGATAAAGAAATCAGGACGCATCAACCCATCTTCAAGTTCGCGCTCTTCGAAGAAATGAATGTTGAGTCGTCTGAGAGAGTCTTCGACTTGTTGTTGCAACTTTGAGGTTTGCGAATCTTTGCGCTTTTGTAGAATCCACTGCTTTTTGGCGACTTTCTCGAAGTCTCCCGGCATGGCCTCCTTCGCCGCACCTTGCAACGGGGTGCCCTTCAAGAGAAGAATGGACGCATAGCACGCGCCTAAACCTTTTTTATCGAGTGAATTGGCGCGAATACCACCGTTCGGTAAGATCACTTTTTGACAGAAGTTGTTCAAGGCATTCTCAACGGTAGCTTTATCCTCGGATGTGCTTGCGACGCAGGCGTAGAGTAACGAAAGCGACCAAAAAGTCATCCACATCGAGACCGGAGTCCAAAACGACGCCGCTTTTTTCGTGGGCGGTGTCGTTAACTTGAGTAGTAAATCAGCAGACGGTAATTTACCGAGCGTTGCGTGCGCCCAGATGAGCAACGAAGATCCTTCCTGAAAGTCTCGAAAGTTGAGTCCATCTGATAAAGGATTGAGCCACGCGGCTTCAATATTTTTCAGCGTTTCGTCGCTCGGTACGTACTCGAGTTTCGTAAACGACCACATGATCTGTGAAGCAACGGTTGGACGAAGCGACTGCGCCGAGCTTTTGCTTTGAATAATTTTTTCGCATCTATCGATGAGCATCATGCCAGGATTAAATTTATTCTTGGCGAAAGAATTGAGAAGCGGCGCTACGTGCACGTTGGCGTCAAAGCCACCACTTTCGGCCAATTCCTCAGCTCTGCTCACGGCGTAGGCGAGGTATCTCGTTGGGTTATACGTCTCGTTGTTGGGATCCTTCTTTTTCTTTTCCACGCTATACTGCGCGTTTCCCAAACTGTACGTGAAATACACTAAATCTAACTCGTTGAGCGCATCGAGATTATCAATCGCATAGTCTTCGCATTGCTCTAGAAATCCAATTGGGATTTTCGCGCGGGATTTGATCGCAGCCCACAACAGATTCGTGTAATCTCTCGTTTTAAATTGTGCAAGTACTTGGGCATCTGTCGTGCACGCCCGAAAAATACTTTGTAGAGCTCGTATGGCGACGTTGAACGAAGATGAACGAAGACGCTCTTCGTCCTCGCCCCGGGTAGCAGCACTCTGTTGCTCTCCAGCATCTCCGATATCGATTCCAACGTTCTCTAGCAAACTATCGTGCCCTTTGTACCAATTCAGTTTATCTCGAGAGAATAAAATCTTCGTAATCGCGGTCGCACACTGCGCCAACTGTTTTGGCTTGAACGCCATAGGCGTTTCGATGATTTCTTCAAATATAGGATTCAAAGCTTCCATCAATGCCCGATCGGTATCTTCTTCGCTCTCTCGTTTAGCCGCGCCATCGCCGCTATTATTAGTGTCACTACTACTACTACTAGTGTTCGCTAAGCCAACGAGCATTGCGACGATGTGCCCGTATTCTCGCGTCCTCATTTTTCCGGCGTACTTTTTGTAACTCATATCCCTCGCCGCTCGCCGCACCAATTCAACCACGAAATCAGCGTAGAAACCGCTACTCACCGCCCCGCTCGCTGAAATTAATCTCGCCGCATTTTCCAAGTGCAGCTCGTTCTCAAACAAATCCGGTTCTAGCAAACGTTCTTTGATGCTCTTCCAATATTTGTTGCGATTCTTCGGGGAAATGTCCACACCGTATCGCGTCAACCCCCACGTCGCGACGGCGATATCCCCGGCTCTGCATTCGCTAATCTTTTTTATAACGATAGACTCGATGGCATTTCTCAAGTTTTCAGGTATGGATGCTTTTCCTACGGTTGCATACGCCCACACGATGCTTGCGCACGATTTTGGTGGCATATATTCTGGAAATATCTTTTCAAACAAGAGCGTGCGTTGCTCTTTACACACGCGTTCTAGTCCATTCTCTAAACTCATCCATACCGATTCAAACCCACCATTTTCTACAAACTTTACTTTCCCTTGCTGCATTCTCCCGACGCTCCAAAATATCGTCGATACAATCCTCGAGCTACTCGTGAATCCATCTTTTTCGCACCGCGATGACACCTTCTCCCGAAACGCTTCAGACGTTACCAATCGCTCAATCCCGCGCGCGTCCCATCCGTCCGAATCCCCGCCGTCGTCGCCCTTCATTGACATCTTCTTCGCGTTACACTTCCTCCCTAAAAGAGAAAATATAGTCGATATGTTCACATCGGACAGCGCGACGACATCTTCAGCCTCCAAAAACGCGCCAATCTCTTCCGCCGACGCGCACTCTAAAATCCGTTCGTTCAGCGCCGCAAACGCCGCCTTCTCCTCTCTCGTCGTTTCAACTCGTTTTGTGGGTGCGTTCTTCTTCCTCCACGGTTTCGTATTTCGCTGTTCGCGATTGCCTCCTCTGATCTCTTCATCGTCTCCTCTTTCATTCGCATCGTTCGTTCTTAAACCTTTCGCCGTTGTTGTTCTTCCTCTTCTTCCTCCTCTCGACCGATGATGACATCCTCGTCGCGTTCCTCCTTCCGATCCCCTAAAAGCATCTTCCCGAAACGCTCGCGAAGAAGAAGAAGAAGACGTCGTGAAACACGCGCGCATCTCGACGATGTCCCTGAATCTTTCCCTACCTCATATATAAATATATATATATATATATATTCTGTATCTCAACGCGCTCTGAACTGGTCCATCGCGAGATGATATTCGATGTTGTTGCGATATATATAAGAAAGGAAGAGAGTTTTTGAGGCGCTTTTTCCCGAAAACGCTCACTCTTTTCTCCTCTCAAACTCTTCACGTGTAAAGTGCATCGCAGCGCGCGTAAACTCTACAGATACTACCACAAACACCAAGCGAAATATATATTAAGTATTCATGAACGCGAACGCGCCGGCGTTCGTTCCTGGCGGCCAGAAGAAGAACGCAGTTGATGACGAAGAGAGAACGAGAACACCATCACAAACAAACCCGTTCGGGAAAAACGATGAAGACGACGCGTTACCTCCTCCGTTGTTCGTGCCTCCACTTCCGACGACGACGACGCCGCCGCCGCCGCCGCCTTCCGTCGTGAACATCTCGCCCCCTCGAGCGCGGAGTAGTGATGATGATTATTCGAACGCGACGATGGTATTAGCGCCGTCGCCGCCGAGGAAGTTGAGTCAAGACGTGCTGATGTCGAAATCAGCAGAAGCAGCAGCAGCACTCGAAGGTGGCACAGTTTCCTCGGACGACGACGAGGAGAGCGAAGAAGATGCCAAAGCCGCGAGAATGACGACGACGAAAAAGAAAAAGAAAGAAGAGACGAGCGAGATACCAAAGTACGATTTGAAGAAGCACTTTAAAACGGTGCTACCGTTAGGTCCGGCTTTGACGGGAAAAGAAGGAGGCGAAGGCGCGACGGATGGCGTTCTCGATAAACTGGGCGTCGAGGAAGGTATTTTGCCCAACGGCTTGCGATACTTTATCGGCCAGTGTAAGAAACCGGAAAATCGAGCGGCGTTAGCTTTAGCCGTGGATGTTGGATCGGTTTTTGAGAACGAGGAAGAGCGAGGCGTCGCGCATGTTGTCGAACACCTAGCGTTTCGAGCGACGACGTCGTACGAAACGTTTCAGATTGTGAATTTCTTGGAATCGGTCGGCGCCGCGTTTGGGGCGTGTCAAAACGCATACACGAGTTCAGACGAGACGGTGTTTGAGTTGACCGTGCCTATCGAAGATATGAACGTGCTCGAGGAATCGCTTAAGATTTTCAGCGAGTTCGCAAGAGGGGTACGGATTTCTGACGAAGACGTCGATAATGAACGAGGCGCGGTGTTGGAAGAATGGAGATCGGGAAGAGACGCGCGAGGAAGGGCAGCGCAAGCGTATTGGGAAGCATTGTGTGAAGGCAGCTTATACGCAGACCGTTCACCCATCGGCGCAGAAGACGTGATTCGAAACGCTCCCGGGAAAATCTTTCGTAACTTTTACCACAAGTGGTACAGACCGGAAAACATGGCAGTTATTGTCACCGGCGATTTTGAGGACGTCGGCGCGGTGAAGGAGAAAATTATCAGATTGTTTTCCCCATTAGCGCCGGCAGAACACGTTCCTCCGCCGCCGAAATTCATTCGACCGACGTTTCCAGAACACACAAAACCGCGCATTTGCTGCCACGTAGATCACGAGCTATCAAACACGGTCGTCAACGCAACGTTTCACCTCGAACAAAGACCAATCGCGACTCCGGAAGATTATTTCAAGCAAACCATCCAAGAATGTTACAAAATGTGTTTGGACAATCGATTGTATAAACTGATGCGACGGCCGAAACCGAATTTTTTTAGCGCTGGCATCGTTTCTGAAGATTTATCGCGAACGAGCTCTTTGTTATCTGTACAAATGACATGCGAATCGAGCAAGGCGAAGGACGCGCTCGAGAGCGTCTTGACCGAAGTCTCGAGAGCGCGCTTGTTTGGTTTTAGCGCGCAGGAATTGCACATCGCCAAGTTGCATCAAATCGCGGATATGGAATCATTATACGTAGAAAGAGATCAAACATACTGTACGGACGCTAGAGATGAGTTAGTGCAGCACTTCTTGCGCGGCGATATGGTTATTGGTGCCGGATTAGAGGCGTCGCTGGCAATCGCGTGCATAGAGAAAGTCACCTTGGAGGACGTGTTTCAATATGCGCAAGATGTGAGCGTGTCAAAAAGCTGCATGATTCGATTACAGGAAGGTAGGAAGAAAACGAATGAGGAAGATTTACGCGAAGCGTTGAATCGAGTCGCGGAAAAGGAACGGCTCGGGGAAATTGAAGAAAACTCGGCAGCGTTCTTTGTTCCGGAACGTTTAATGGCTGAACCGCAACCGTTGAAAGAAGGCGAGACGGCGATTGCATCCACGCGGACGCATTCAGTTTCGGACGTAACCGAAGTTATTTTGAAAAACGGCATAAAAATAGCGCTTAAGAGTACAAACTTTTTGGACGACCAAGTCTTGATGCGCGTTGTCGCCAGAGGCGGGTTATCGGAAGTATCGCAAGAGGAATACAAAGACGCGCTCTTTGCGGGCCAGGTTGCTCGCGAATTAGGTGTGTTCGGATACCGGCCGGAAGTTTTCTCCGACGCCATGGCAGGAAAAAGAGTCGAAGTTGTTCCGAACATAGGCACGTATAAGAGATCTATTGTTGGCGAAACCTCGCCCGACCACATCGATGTGCTTCTGCAGTGCACGCACCTCATCTTCTCCAACAACGTAGAAAATCAATGCAACGAGGACGATCTGGAAGTTTTGCGCGAAATGCAAAGAGAGGCGGTGAAGAATGCAAAGAGGGACCCGATGAAAGTGTTCGCGGAAATTCAGCGGGCTTTGACCTACGGTAACTCGTACCTCTCCAAACCGATCACGCTCAAAACGCTCGCGAAGATGAATGCGGAGAAAGCCTGTCGATACTTCAACGAGTGTTTCGTGGACCCATCGCATTTTACGATGGTTCTCGTCGGCGCCTTCGATGTTGAAAAGATTTTGCCTCTTTTGGAGAAGTACATAGGTTCTATTCCGCGCCCGATAGATTCGAAAGAGAAACTTTCTCGAGTCAAACCGGCGCCGTTTGAGTTTCCAAAGAAAACAGTTAGTAAACGTGTGCGATTGAAAATGATTGAACATCAAGGCGTCGCGAGTTTGACGTTTCCGGTGATGATTGAGAATCCAGACGCAAAGTTGAAACAAGAAGCGCTCGCCAGAGGCGAAGAATTTAATGGTCCAACTTTAGCTGGCTCGCAGGTGATCGTTCGAAGCAAATTTCTCACGATGATTTCTGCTGCCATCATCGAGCGCCGCTTGCTCGCTCGCCTGCGTTTCGAACGAGGTGAAATATACAGTTGTGCCGCCAATACCTCGTTCGCGTACCAAGACCCGAACGCGGCGAACGGTGAATCATACAGAGGCGACATAATGGTCGTTTTCGCGTGCGACCCGAAAAGCGGCGAAAAACTCTCCAAAGTAGCTCTGGAAGAGATTGAACAGTTAATCAGCGAAGGACCGACTGAGGAAGATTGTCAAACGGCGAAAGAAGTCGAACTGAGATCCATCCAAGAACACAAAGAAGAAAACTCCTTCTGGGTGAGCTACGTGGACGCCATGTACGCGTCCCAACTTTTACCCGTCTTGAACGGCGACATCGACAAAATGTACGAAAACACGGAACAAATCCGCGACGACGTTTTAGAAACGCTCTCGCCGCGCATCGTTCGCGAACATCTGGCAAAAACTTTAGCCGTCAAACGCAGAGTCAACGTCGTTTTACTTCCCCAAAGACCTTTGTTCTTACGACTCATCGCTCCGAATATGGATGACATCAGAGGGTTTTTTGAGTGGCCGGAGACTTTTGGCGAAGCCTGCGGTAAACTCGCCTTGTTAGGTGGCGTCGCTGGCGCGTATTTTGCCTACGCGAAATCGCGAGAAAAGTCTGCTGAGAGCGACAACAAGTAAAAATGAACTAGGTGATTCCTTCACTCTGTAGGAGTGTTTGTTTCAATAAACAGTAAATAACCAACCATCGTAACACCGTCCCTTCCTCCTTAAATGTCATCGTTTGAAACCGCGGTCCGCAACTGCGACGAGGTCTCCTCGTCGTCTCCGGAGAAGTTTCAAGCGTTCCTCGATCATCTCGTGAACGCGTACCATCGACATCACGTAACGTCGACGAGGACGGATTGGAAAAGCGAGAAAATTATGTTACAGTTGCGCTCGAAACTGTTCTCGGGTTTTGAGGAGGACGACGATGACGGCGCGCAGCGACGAAAGGGAAACGACAGAACAGGAGACGGTGCGCTTGCGTGCGACGAAAGGGAAAGGCTGGAACGAATGATCGAGCAGTTGGCGACGGATGCAATTTTGATTTTGAAAAAAGCAGTTGGCCAGGACTGGACGGCTGATGCTTTGGCGGAGACGTTATTGACGGAGTGTGCGTGCGGCGCAGAGTTAGCGAGTTCTATGCACGAGGTTTATTCGAGAGATAAAGAGAAACTGCAGAGAAGTTTTGCGAGAGGCACGTTTGGTATGGTGAAGCGGTTAGAGTCCGTGCGATGGAGGACGCAGGTTGGGTTGTTCGATAGTAGTAACGACGGAGATACGAATACAAACACGGCGAACAAAAAGAGCAAAGAAAAAGGAAACGACGAAGTGACCGCTGTGTTGGAGCTTTGCATGGAAAAGAACGAGACGACGTCGATAGAGTTCAAGAAAGAGGAGCTGTTTACGTTTTTCAAGGAGCTGGAGACGATACAGATGAAGATAGATGACTTAAATAGTTAAAAACTGATAGCACATTAGATTTCTGTACAATATCACATTTTCAATAGTCCATGACGGGCGATTTTAAACCAGCACCATCGTCTTTGTCTTCATCGCCTTTCGTTTCGTTATCATTGTCGTCCACGGTATCGCCATCTTCTTCACCGTTCTTTCCTTCGTCGTCGTCCTCCTCCTCCTCCTCTTCAGAGTCGGGATTGTCGTTCTTCTTGTCGTCGTCCTTTGCGATACCTAAACCGCTTCGACTGCGTTTCATCTTTTCTTTTTTGGACAGATAGGCAAACAAGGCCGGTGCTTCTTTCTCCGTGATGCCAAAATTCGTCGTGAACTCGGAATATTTGGTTCGAAGATCGTCCATGGTGAACGGCGATTGAGAACCCGCACTGGGATTACGAAGCGCCAAAGCGATGGTTTCTTTGCTCTCCACTCGCTTCTCTTCTGTCGCACCCGGTGGCAACGGCTCGCATTCCCACGTGTAATTTTCGCTCGCCTCTCTCTTCTTTCGCTGCACTTTGCGTGTCTTTTTCGTTGCGATGAGTACCTTGTCGACAGCTTTGCCTAATTCTTCCGGTGACATTTTATTTCGTCTCGATTTTTTTGACGCTTCCGCTAGAATGTCCAATATTGTTTCGTGGATGTCGTACGAACCGATGGAAGCTTTCGTCAAAGCTGTACCAACGCACGTTTCCCACACTTGATTCGAAGAGCTAAAAGGAATTATGGGATTCTTTTGCGAACCACCCTTTTTCCTCTTCTTACCTTTCGTTTTATTATATTGGGGGAGGTTCAGTTCGCACATCCCCCGTACTCGCTTCGCGAGCATGAGATAGGTGTCTTTATCATCAACGACGTCAGCGTCTTTAGATGCTTTTGCCACTGATTCAAACATTAATCTAGCCGCTTTGCAGGAAATTTTATCCGATGCTTTTAAGCAAATGATTCCGTACATGAGCGCAAACTTGCGAATCGCCGGTGACTCTGTAATCATCTCCGAAAGTTTTTCAATCTTTTCTTCCAAATCGTCATCGTCGTCATCCTCATCGTCGGAATCGTCGTCGGAATCATCATCGGAACCTTTGTCGTCCGAATCGTCGTCGTTCTCCTCCTCTTCTTCTTCATCATCCGAATCATCTTCGTCGTCGGAGTCTTCCGAGAGCATTTTTTCAATCATCAAATCAGCTAGCATTGGGAAAAACGCCCCTAAAATCTCAGGAGGTACCGCAGATACCACAGCCATATCACCTTTTTGCAATAGTTCTCTTGCATTAAGCGCTAAGCAGATGAATTTTGCTAACTTTTTCAATCTAGCGTCAGTTTTAGGTTGTCGCTCGTCTTTCACTACGAATTGTAACGTACGCATGGTCTCGTGCAAAAGCAAATGAAACACCGGAGGATCTCGTAAAATCATTCCCATATCCCCTAAAATCGTTTCCGCTGGTTCCACCACTTCTTCAATCTTTTGAACGCGAGAAACCGCGGATGCGCCTCCATCTGATTCCGAAACAGTAGGTTTCGCGGCAGCTCCAAACGTGAACTTTACTTTTAATTTCTTCTTTGGCGGTTGCGCCTTGCCTTTGTTCTTCACGTCATTCCTCGATGCTAACTCCGCAGAATCTAGAATGTTCCCCATTTCTAATAATCTTCTGTTATCTAAGTATCTATCGCGAACGCACGCGTCCATAAGCCACGCGAGTCTGTGGGAGGGATCAATTTCACACAATTCTTGCACCTCATCGTCGTGAAATGCCATGAGAAACTGCGAGCGCAACGCGCACGTGGAAGGATCCCCGGTATTTGCATATCTCGTGCGTATCTCTCGAACGACGGCGTTGTAAAGCGTGATGTTATCGCCGACAACCTTTCGCAAACGGTGAATCGCTGGAGATCTCCCTCGCAATATTCGTCTCGGTTGCACGTCCTTGTTATCGACCACGTCCACAACAGCTGCTGCGGTGACGTCAACCGACGACGTCGTCGCTTTCTTACTCGCCTCTTTTCTCGCTTGAATTGCGTTCGCTTTACTACTACTCTTCTTGCTATTCGCTATTTTTTTCCCTCGGGATTGTCCTCCTGCGCCACCCAAATCTTCCTCTGACTCTTTCCTCGGTGCGCTCCAATCCTCCTCCGCGACCAAAGGCGCCAACTGCACATCCTCAATGGACGAGTGTCTTCTCACAACCTCCTTTTCCTCCCCGTATGAATCTAAAACGCTCGATAAATGCTTCCTGAGCGTCCCTTTATCCATCACCCACACCTGCCTCTGCACTTTCAACGAACACTGTCTAAAAATACTCAAATCCCTCGATATCAGTTTCAAATAATTCGCCGGCACCGGACTCAACCTCTCGAGAATAGTCAGCGGGATTCGTTTCAACTCTTCGATACCTATAAACGGAAACGAGGCTTGCAACAAACTCAACAAATTCCCTTGCGGTGCAATTTTAATCCGCGAGAGTAATTCTTCCGATGCGTCGTCTAAGATGTATTTATACGCCAGCGGTCGCGAAATCTCCAACTGATCCAACAGGCCCAGGTATTGTTCGCACCCGGAGGCATTTTTCAACGCGCACGAGGATTGGACTTTTTGCACCGCCGCTTCGACCTGTTCAAGAATAAAAGAACAAACATCGGCGAAGCCGCCGGTCAGAGAAGATTTTAGCGCTCTCAATCTCCCTCGCATCGCGTTTCAAACGTTAAGAAGAAAGAGACACAAATATAGAAAGAAGGAAATTGCAAAGATTGAAAAGAAAAGTACCACACGTGTCGATGGAAAAAAAATGGTCCTCTGTCTCTCGTACCTGCGCGGACGTGCTCAGAGTCGTCGCCACGAAATCTTGCCCTTCCCCGCCGACGATGGCGGAGTATAACTGAGGCGTGTCTCTCCCGGTTTCTTCTTTTGAATTGTTGTTGTTGTTGTTAGTGTTATTATTATTCATGTTGTCTCGCGTGTTCCTCCCTCTCTCGCCTTTTTTTGAAGTCTTTCATAATTTAGGTGAATTCTAATTAATTTTTCCTCATTTTCCCACCCAAATCATCAACGATAAAGAGCATGACGAGAAGCAGCGACAGCGGCACCGTCTCGACAAAAACCGCGCGCGACGAGAAGGAGCGTTAACGACCAACCGTTTTTTCAAACGCTAAAATCGTAAACATGAGCGCGAAAGCCGCTGGGCGGGCCAAGGTAATATAGAAAAGATTTTCTTTCTCTCTCTCTCTGTGCCGTGCTTTTTTTTTTCAAACGTCTCTCGCCGGGTGTTGTTGTTGTTATTCTGTTTTGGATTTGTGCATCGCGAGACGCTGACGATGTTCTCTCTCTATCTGTCTTTTCTCTGACTATCGTTTTTTATCATTTTTTCATCATCAGTTGGACGCGTACAGAAAGAAGAAAGCGGCGAAGAAGACGAACGTCGTTGCTTCTGCATCGCATGCGAACGAGGAGGTTGTTGGAGAAAAAGGAGAAGGTGATTCGAGCAAAAGTGCGCCTCCGATGAAGTCGACGAAAGAAGAAGAAGAAACATCGAAGACCACGGAGACGTTTGCATTTACGATGGCACCAGATGCGGTGAGATATAGTGATACTAATAATAGTAAAACTGAAGAAGGAGAAGAAGAACAAGGACAAACGCCGATACGACTAAGTGCTCCGGAGCAAGCGCAATATGGATTGGAAGGAGAAGGCAAAGCAGCGTTTATGTCTCCACCTCCGCCTCGATTTTCTTTCAACAATGAGGGCTACAACGCGGATGGGAGTATGGGCATGGAAGAAGAGGCGACTCCACCGGTAAAAATGAATCTACGTGCTTTTGTAAACCAGGAGGAAGATGATATCGATAATAGAAAGAAAATGTCATCGTTAGATGAAAGTTTTGATCCCGAAGAGTACGTGAATCGATTCGTGACTCCTGAGAAGAAAATGGCTCCGCCGGCGAAACAGAGGAAAGCAACGATTGATGTGCCTATGGAAGAGTTGGAAGCAATTTTCCGCCCGACGAAGACAAAGGATGATTACGACGATTACGTGCCATCCGGGTTTTCCAAATTTCTTGAGAAGAAGAATGATGAGGATAATGGAGCAGACGCTGGCGGGGCGCCACGCGAGGAACAACGACTCTCGAGTTTCGAGAGGGAAATTTTAGAATCCAAAAGAAGAAAGGAGCAAATAGGAGGAGAATCTTCGATTTCAGATATGCTCAGCAGAGGATCAACGCTGTCGCCGTTTGGCGGTGGTGGTAGTACCAGTGCTGGGATGTCAAAGCTCGAGCAAGACGAAATCATCTCGTTGCAAAACATGATCGACGATTTGACAACTGAAAAATTAAGTCTCAAGCGTGGTATGGATAAAAACCAAAAGATTATCGAAAGTTTGATGGAAGAAAATGAATCGTTAACGAGTGCGTTCAATGAGGCCAAGAATAGAAATACGTTCTTGGAAGACCAGCTGAACAAGCTTTCGAGCGAGATGATGTTACACTCGAGCGTTCAACAGAGCATCTCAAACGACAGAGACGCGTCGCGGCGAGGGTACATCGAAACCCGAGATCGCGCGAACGAGTTAGCGAGAGAAGTGGTCGAGTTGGAGGAAGTCGTTTTAGAATATAAGTCGAAATTGTTCTTGTACGAGAACACACAAACGGATGCTTTGGAGCGATCGAAAGAGTTAGAGCGAGCTCTGAGCGTAGCGAACGAGGATCGGGAATACTATCAAAATCTTGTGGAAGCTATGAAAGAAGAGAGAAGGGAAATGCAACGACGCGTCAGAGAATCGAATGCCATCCAAGCGTTGATTGAAAGTGGAGACGTCCCTATCGTTGAAATGTTACAGAGTTGGTTGAATCAGGTTCAAGCTAAAGCCGTCTCTCAGAAGCAAAAAGTGTCGTCTTTCGACTCGACAGCACCAGAACAACGAAACGAGTCTCTCGAGATATCCACTTCTGAAGCGGATTTCGTGAGCGAGACGAGAACGAGCGAAGCAGTTGCGACAACGAAAGAACTCATTGAGGCTTTAACTCGATTAGCGAGTAGTGGAACCGGTGGTGGTAGTAGTAGTAGTAATAATAATAGTAATGCTGATGAACGAGCCGCTTCTTCTGACGGAGACGATGACGATGAAGAGGACGGTGTTGTGGTCGACGAGGCGCAAATTCGGCTTATTACTTCGATACACGAATTACTCACGGAAATGGAAAAGGAAACTGAAATCTTTCGAGTGAAATTAAAAGATGCCGAGCGACGAGAGATGGGTTTGCGAGCTGCAAATGCAGCGTTAGAATCTCGCCTCGCACGGTCTGCAGATGTACCGCAGGCAAAGATGATGACGAACACCAATGCGAAGGAATCCGAGGATGGGAGAGATGACGTCATAGCAGCAATGCGGAGAATAAATGCAGGTTCTGCAGAGCCTACTCCTAGACCGCGTGATAGTAATAATAGTGGTGGGTTTAGATTCAGAACCGGGTTGGTTCCGGATGATTAGATTAGATATTTAAGCAGCGCATGACTCATTTCAAAGTAGTTTTCACTCTTTATTTCCCAACCTGAGAAGACGACATCTGCTCAGGTCCGGCCTCATTTTCGAATATTCTAATTTCGCCGCTGTAACCAGCGGTAACTATGATTTGTCCCAGACCAGCGGCTTTGCGATAGCTCGCTTCGCATGCTTTTTTGGCCTCTGCAATTTCCAAAGTCCATTTGGACGCTTGTGACTTTAAGCTACGCGACGAAGACGAAGTAGCACTCTTTTTATCGTCCTTGATCTCTTTCTCTTCAGAGTTCATTCGCAACTTTTTGACTTGTTCGCTCAACTCTTTCGCCGCTAATATTCGCAAGTTCTCAATCTCCTCTTGATCAGACTTCCTTCTCGATACATACGCGTCCTTTTCATTTTCTGGCATTCGCGCCATGATGACTTCTTCCGGGGCAAATACAGCTGTAGTGACGATGTCGGTTTGTGCGGCGAAAGTTTCGTACGTTGCGTGTTTGTCCTTTTTGTATCCGCCATGAAATGCGCTCGGGATGAAAGTATTCACCGTTGGCCAAACAAAAAGGTATTCGGTTTCCGAACCGCAAATTATAAAATCACCACGTTCGCTAAACGTCGCTTTAATTTGCGAGTTCTTGTTCTTATGCCCTTTATACTTTGTCTTCAACAGGTATCCGTCGTATATCCTTAATCGCGAGTCGTTCGATGCGACGAGTAACTTGCGATCGTCGCCTGGAAAGAACTGTAAGCCGGTGACTTTCTTACCCATTGGATTTCTTTGCCGACGATTTTGAATATCGAGCAAGGTGAGATACTCAAACTTGAAGCCGACGGTTTGGTAAAAATGACATTTCCCCCGATATGAACCGGCAACTACGCACTGACCATCGCTTTGAAAACACGCTGCCGTTACCATTTCTCCAATATCCACCCAGTCAACGACTCTGTGATCGGGAATATTCCACAATCTTAACTTGCCGTCTAAACTCCCAGAGACAAAGTATTTATCATTCACCGGGTTGAAATCAATCGCAGTCACGAAATCTTGATGCGCAAAAATTCTCAAGCATTCGTTCATAGTCGTGTACCACAATCGAACGGTTTTATCCATGCTCGAAGAAAGTAACCAATCTGTATGCGACCAGCACAGATCTAATACGTCCCCTTTGTGACCGACGTAAGCGCGCAACGGAACGTCCTTGAACATTGATTCTCCGCGCTTTTTGAACGAACATGCTTTGATTTCGCCGTCTTCGTGATAGTTTTCCGACGTGTCTGCATTTTCGGGCGCTTCTGATTTCATGCACTGAATAGTCCACACCCGAACAATTCTATCTTGACCAGCTGTGGCCAAAAATTTACCAGTTCGCGAAAACTTCATGCACCAGACGGCTCCTTCGTGGCCTTTGACACTTTGAATAACTTTGACTTTGGAGAAATCTTTGAACCCTTTCCTGTTCACGTGCACTTTGAGGTACTGACCTACTTCTTCGCAGCCAGGTTTGACTAAACTTTGACCATGGTGTAAGCTATTCTCTTCCTCTTGCGCTCTTCTCTCTTGCTTTCGTTCCTCGAGAGAATGTTGTAAGTGCGATTTGGTCTCTACGATTTTCTCTGCCGCGATTTTACTCACCTCCTTCGTTTTGTTCCAAGCCTCAGTAGAACGTTTTTTCAACCACCGCCCGGGATTCCTAGGCTTCGCTGTCGTTTTCTTATCACCGAGATCTTTTGTTGTCGTACTAGTCGTTGCTTTTTGCTTCGTCTTACTGTCGTCGTCCCCGTCACCTTCTTTCATCGACAGGCGCTCTCTCCTCTCGACTTCGTTCAAAATCGGCGACGTGACCGCTTCAATAGCTACGTTCCGTTCCATCTCTACCACAGACATGACCGTCCCGGTCGTTAAATCTGTCACGGTTGGAACGTTTTCCCTATCCTCGCTCTTCCTACCGCCGCCGCCGCTTTCTGCCTTTTTCTTCTTGTGCAATAAAGCGTTCGCGGCTTCCTCTCCGACTAAATACTCCGCCCCGGTGTCTAAGTTCTTCAGCGTAAACTTTGTGGGATCTCGCAACTCTGCTTCTATCCCTCTGGGCGTACCGCCCCCACTCGCGCCCTCTTCCATGTCCGAATTCAAAATATCGTTGTTCGGATTCGTCGGGTCGGTTTGTACGCTCGGCGCTTTCAAGTCCTCCGGGTCTAACGAGTTCTCGTCCGCGCACGATTGGCCCAACGCGCTCAACTGTCTATCTAAAACTTCTGCCAAATGTCTATCCGACGATCCGGAAAATTGCGATAAAGAATCTCTCGGTTCGTAATACTCGCTCTCTTTTTCGTCGTCGTACTCTCTACTGTTATCATTATTAGCACTTTTATTTTGATTTTGATTCGTTCCTCCGCCCGCGCAGTAGTCTCCGACTGAAGCAAAGTCGTCCTCCTCCTCGTCTGAACTCGAGTGGTCCGAGTACGTGTGATTTGAGCCGCTAAAAATCGAACGAGTTTCCGTTCCTCCGGTCGAAGCCGTCGCCTTTTCTTCGCCGTCCTCGTCTCCTTGCTGCTGAGCGTGGTCGTTCATATCTCTCTCTCTCTCTTTCTCTCTCTCTCTCTCTCTCTTTCTAAAGTTCTAGCAGCTGGGTTTGACTTTTTTTTATGTTCGTTGAGTGCGCGTTTTTCGAGAGTAAACGATGGTGCCTCCAAGAGTATTTCTAGAAAAAAAAATCTCCCCGACTAAACCTCTCTCTCTCTCTCTCTCTTCTTCTTCTTTATTGATACAGTTCAAAGCGGCGGCGAATCGACGCGAGAGAGCAAAAGGAGAGGAGGGTCTTTTTTTTGAAGAGAATTATTCACTGCGCGCGGTAATGAAAGTGAGATGTATGTCTCACGCAGTTTCCAAGAAAGAGGTTTTGAAATTTTTTTTTACGCGAGCGAGAGATTTTTTTTTGGGAGAAAATTTTAAAAGAGCACAAACAACAGGAATTTCCAAAAAAAAAACGCGCGCGCACGTTCTTCTTCTCTTCTTCTCTCGTTTTTTTGTAACGGCCTCCTACTGCCTCGTTTAAATCTTAAATCCACGCCGCGCAAAGAGAAGCGAGAACAAAAAGAGCATCCTCCGCGTGTGGGAATATTATTATTCGTTTGTCTCTCTCTCTTTTCTCTCTCTCTCGGGACGGAAAGAAGCGCGGCGAACAATAGTAAAAACAAAAAAACAAATTCAAATTCGATGGCGTCGAAACGAGCAACGGGAGGGAAGTACGAGTACCTCTCCTTGGCGGAGTTGTACCAACTCGAGGAGAGGATGAACGTGAAAACCCAACGAGCGCATATTTATGGCATCGTAGCGGAGAAATATCAGCCTCAGATTACGCGAAGTGGTGATACGTATTTGAAACTCAAACTGTTTGACGAATCGTTAAACTCAGATTACGTGGACGAGAAGCCTAGGAAAGGGATGAAACGAGTGAATCCACCGTTTATTGAAATCGCGTGCTTCGCGAACAATAAGGAAGATTTACCGATATTAGCGCAGGTTGGAGACGTGATTCGATTTCATCGGTTGGAAGTTTCGTTTTACCGACCGAATAGTAGGAATAACCAATACGGCGGAGGAAGAGAAGAAGGGACGATACAGTTCGTCGCAAAAATAGGTCAGTTTACGCGAGGGAACGCGTATTCGAAGACGCATTTCGTTCTGTTCAGTGGCGAACCGGCGCAGATTGTAGATGCGGATAGTGCGAAGCAGAAATCGTCCAACGATATAACGTTTACAGACGAGGATCAACAAAGGATTGAAAATTTGATCGCTTGGAAGAACACGCCGGAATGTTTGGGAATGCCAAAGATAGCGTATTTAGGAAAGTACGACAGAAGGATTCAAGATATTCAGCGCGAGAGAAATTACGATTTGCACGTGAAGATACTAGACGTCGGGTACAGGGACGGGTATCCGGAAGTGATTTTTGTTTGGGACGGTTCGGATGCTGCGCCGATGAGTTTATCGACGCCAGATTTCCCACAACTCGTGGACGAAGCTGAGATACCTGGGCCCATGTATTGGCTCCCGATAGATCAAGACGTCAATCCAACGCAAGATGTCATCGAACGAGGCCAAGATTTTCCACCGTCGACTAGGCGAATGCTCGAAGAAATGGGAGATGCCGTATCCTACGGTTCGGCGTTTCCAGTGTACATCCGAGGCTTTGATTTCAGTGACGAGATGCCAAAGAAAGGACAGTGGGTGAAATTAAGAAATCTTACCGCGGGTGTTCACGGGGCACAATTAAACGGCGCTTTCTTTGCAAACTCAAAGTGGATGGTTGAAGCGAGAGGCCATCCGACTTGGCTGGATCAAGTTCAGTTTCGCCAAAAGGCCAACATCGTGGCGAATTGGGCGCCAAACGTTGGCGTGGATTCTCCAAACATCACTATGATTAAGCATCCGCAAGTGAAATGGGATACGATTCGATCTGCGCTTTTAAAAGAGGCACCGAATAGACACAGATTATACGTTAGAGTGCAAAGTTTTTGGCCGGAAGACGAGAAGGAGTGGTGCGTGAAAAACCCAGTCACGAACGAGTGGGAATACGTTTTTAAAATGTTAGTGGAAGATGCAACTGGCATTTTGCGTGTGACGGTATCGCCAGAGGAAGGAAAGTACTTCTTCAGAGGGTTACCGCCGTGCGATTTGAGCGCAAACAGGGCAACTTTGCACCAGTTGAGAACTAGAAAGCATACGCTTTTGAACGGGAGTAACGGCACGGACAACTGGATCCAAATATGCGTCCGACAATACTTACCGGCACGCAAAAGAACTCGAAACGAAAAGCGCACGTGGGAGTTATTCGGCACGGCGATGGTTCGTGAGAAGTTGTAAACATATAAACATAGATTAAATTTTTAGCAAATGCCGTTTCGCCTGTAGAAAACGATATATATGTTACATCACATGGTACTATATGTATTCTCATTTGAGAAAGTCGGCGACTTTTTGCAGCCAACTCGTATACTCTCTCTGTTCTTTATCTATTCTCTTCTCGATGATGTAATCCGCCAACTCTGCATTTATTCCTCTTTCTTCTAAATACGATAAAAAAGCATCCTGGACGCCTTTATCGAGGTCCTCAAAATGCGGCCCAGGATAGTTGTTGTCGTCAAACTCTTCGTCGAATAAAACATCTTCTTCGCCTTCTGTGCTATCTTCAGCAGATCCTTCTCCTCCTCTTCCTTCGTTCCACTCGAAACCTTCGTATTGCACGTGTTGAATCTCAATCAGCTCGCCGTCTGTCACGCAAAAAAATTCCAACTGTTTCCCATTTTTCATGACAGTCACCGAAAACTCCTCTTCAATATCCTCTTCACCTAAACCTTCGTCGATGACATCGTCCACGCCGTTATCGTCCCGGCCGTACTCCGTTTCCATCGGATCGTCCGAAGCGGAAAAGTGCACCAAAATCTCTTCGTCTTCGCCAAACTCTTTGGACAAGTACACGTCGCAATCCCCTTCTTTCTCACTCAAAGTCCACCCGTCCGGTGGTCCGCCCGTTGCCGTCTCCGAAGCTTCGTACGATTCTGCCTCGTGTTTAATTTCCGCCCTCAAAATCGCCGACAATCGTTCACTCTCGGAAGTAGAGGTGGTCGTTACGCCGCCTCCATCCCCCGCATCGGAAGACGAACCGGCGTCCGCACTGAACGCTCTCCTCGCTGGAAATCTTCCACCCGCGACAACAACACCAACGCCACGACGCTCCGTTCTTTTTTCATTTTCCCTCTCTCTCGTCGCGAAAGAAGAAGAAGAAGAAGAAGAAGAAGAAGAAGAAAAAGTAGCGAGCGAACCACACCTTCTCGGCGTGCCCCCGCAGTAATAATAATTCGTCCCGAGCAAAGACGAAGAAGAAGGAGACGCGCTCCTCGCACCGTTACCCGCGACGAATCGAGCGGCGGCGAGCGACGAAGACGTGTTTCTAGACCGCAGAAGCAGTCTCGCGAACATGCTTTTTTATGTATACGTACAAAAAAAAATAACGAAGCGCGCTTTTGCGTGTGCGCAATGTGTGTAAACAATATGGCGTGGATTGGATTGTGGTTTGTGTGTACTGGTGTACTTTTTTTGGAGAGAATTTAATTGTGCGATCTGTTTGCACACAAAACGCCAGTAGAGAGTTTGTTAGAGAGGCGGACATTTTATCTAATACGTGATATATTTAAAAGTTGAATTTAAAAGGCTGCTGCTGACAGATGGCAACGAGAACGATAACGATGACGCGAACGGTCGTCTCGAAGAGTGGAAGCGCGGTGGTGGTGCAATTTTTGGGACGGAGCGGACCGCCGATGTCGTCGTCGTTTTCGTCGTCGTCGTCGCGAGGAGTTTTTTACTACCGGGAACGTCGGCATCGAAAGCGATTGACATCTTTTTGTACGACGCGTTCTTCTTCTTCTTCTTCTTCTTCTTCCTCTTCTTCTTCTTCTTCTCTCGGGACGGAGGAAGGATGGATGCGCCGGGAGAGCGATAACCTCAGCAGTAGCTCCACGAGACCGTTAGATGCCATCGTAGTCGTAGCCGGCGGGTTTACTCCCGATAACTCGTGGCTTCCCGAATGGGTGCTCGAACGCTTGGACTATTGCGCCGAGTCGCATAAAAGAGCGGATGGGAAACCGTACATATGCATAGCGGGATCGGCGACGCCGCATAAACCACCTCCGTTACAAAAAGGAGGGTTTATTTATCACGAATCAACGATGATGGCGGAATATTTGATCGATGAGCACAAAGTTCATCCCGGGAAGATTTTGAAGGATACGTCGAGCATGGATACCATCGGCAACGCGTATTTTACGAGATACGTGCACGCTATTCCGAGAGGATGGAAAAACGTAGAGGTGGTGACGTCAAAGTTTCACATGCGACGAGTGAAAGCGGCGTTTGAGTGGGTGTGGGGGATGCCTTTAGAAAGTAGCAATCACGAGGACACGCAAATCCGGTTCGTTTCGACGAGAGATTTGGGATTGTCCGAGGAAACTTTACTAGCCAGAGAGGAGAGAGAAATCGAATCGGAGAAACAGTTGAGAGCAAACGCGAAGATGTACGATACGCCTGATAAATTCGCCGAGTGGATGTTTACGACGCACAAGTGTTACGCGGTCACGCGTCAACACGAGATTGGAGATTTTGAAGCGGTTAAGAAGGAGCTTGGTTCGAACGCAGAAAAGTTAGGATATTAGCACAAGAAATAGTTCAATTTTTTTCTTTCGTTATGTTTTTACAGTCTACCTTCCCCGGCCATAAGCTTATCCAAAATCGAATTCATTTCCTTTTGCTCGTTCCTAGCTTCCATTTTTCCAAGCACCGTCATGACTTCGTCGCGGGTGAACCCCATGGACGCAAATTCACCGACTATGACGTCCAAAGGGATATCTTCGTTTTGGACTTGAGGCGGTGACGGAGGTGGAGGAGATGGATACGGGACCGCTTGGTAATATGGATCGTGCTGCGCGTGAGAAGGCGGAGGAGGATGGCCGTGGTGTTGCGGAGGTGGTGCTGAAGGATTTCCGTGATGTGGCGGCGGAGGCGACCGATGAGGATGAGGATGAGGATGAGGATGGTCGATGCCCGGATAATACGCGGCCGACTCTCCCGATGGAGACCCACTTCTTTCGTGCGGAGGTGGAGGAGGATGCGGAGGACCTCCTCTCCCTCCTCTCGCGAACGACGGCGGACCGTATGGATCACGGTGTTGGTGAGGAGGAGGAGGAGGAGCGGCGTGGCGGTGGGGAGGAGGATTATGCGGAGGGTAATGCGGAGGATGATGCGCGCCACCAGGAGGCGGCGGTCCGCTTCGAGCGCTCCCCCATTCCTCCTCCCGATGAAGACGAGCGATATTTTCTTTGTTCTCCTCTTCCTCCTTCTCGCCCTTCTCTTCTTCTTCGCCTTCGGAATCCGCGGCTGTGAACAAATTCGCGCTCGTTATCGGTTCTTTCCCGTTTTCTTTCCTCGTTTGTCCGACGATAAATCCGTGCAGAGCGTGTTCCACCCGCGCGACTTCCTTCGCGTTTCTCAAGGCAACTAACTCTAACGCCTCTAAGCGTTCGAGGATTTTTCCCAGAGTCGTCAAGATGACTTTCGTTTCCGTGCTGAAAGAATCGATCGTTGCGTTTACATCCGCACCGTTATCCTTCTTTTGCTCGTCTTCTGTGGACAATTTAGACGACGTCGACGACGACGTGCTCTTTGCTTCGACTCCGTTCGTCGTTCCAATCGGAGCGCTGTCTTTTACCGGCGACCCGGAGAGCGCGTGGACGTCGTTTCCAATTTTATTTTGCAAGTTTTCCAACGTCGTCAGTTTAGACTCCGTTTTCGCTTTCAGCGCGTCCACGCCGAGCTTAAAGTCGAACGGGTCGTCCTCCATCGCGCGTTCGTGTTTTCTTCCTCCGTTTCTTCTTCTTCTTTTACTTTCGACGCGACGGACGAGAGCTCTTCAAAGTGGCGAATTTTTTTAAAAAAGAGGTGCCTTTGAGGTGCTCGAAAAACGTGATGAAAGCGCGGGGGGGGTCTCGCGCTCTTTCAGCGATGATGATGGAGCTGTTATGAAAATTAGTGTTATCATTATTATTATCATTATTATTATCCGAATACAAATACACTATTACATTCTCTTCTTCTTTGCGCGCTGTTTACTAGTATGAAACAGCCATATTAATATATTACGTATCGATTGATCCCCACTCGTTCTCTTTCGTTCTCGTGCAATCGATGTACCTGGTATCGTTTCTCGCGGCGGCTTCGACCGCTCTCAATTCCATCGCTCTCTTCTCTCTGAGGACTGCGGCTTCGCCCTTGAGTGTTGTTGCGGCTACAGAGGAGAGAAGACTGGCTAATCCGGAAACTTGGAAGGCAACGCGGTAGGTGCCAAACGCATCGAATAAGATCCCACTGACGTACGGGCCGAAGAAACCGGCGACGCAAAAACCGGTGAAGATACGACCGTAAGCTCGGGCAAAGTCGCCGTCGCCGGCGACCCGTCGGACTTCGCACGGTACCGCGGTTTGCAAAATACCGTAGGATAATCCAGTCGCGAGTAACGCGAATCGGATCGCCGAGAGCGGCATGACGATAGAGCCGATTGCGTTACCAGTGCTGCTCGCCCAAAACATGGCTGCGGCGCCAATCAACGGGGCGAGTATTAAAACCGATTTTGCTCTGAAGCGATCGCAAAGCCACCCACCGAAAATTCTTCCGGCGGTTGTCGCTATAGAGACGTACATGACTCCAGCGGCAACGTTCGCGGAAATGGTCGCGTCCCCTCTGGACAGCAGCAACACGGCAGCTTGCGAAATTACCGAGATTCCTGCAAAGCATCCCAAGGCGTTTACGAACCACATCTTGATTGTGTGCGGACGCAAATCGGTCAATCTTCTCAGGGTTTCTAAATCCGTCACCGCCAACTTATTTCTTCGACGTAAGCCTAGAGGAATTTCAATGGACGCTTTGTGAAAACACAGCGACGCTACGGTTCCAAACGCGGCAATCGCGTACGACAAGTTTCTCAACGCAACGTCTGGACCGTAAAAATCCAACTTCTTTTCAATCATCGGCGCGTACACGAAGGCACCAAACGCTCTCGCCGATGTGACTAATCCGGTCCCTAACCCTTGTCCAAACGGTGCAAACGATGACATTTGCTGCGATAATCCGTATCCTAGACCACACGCGATACCAAACAGACCGGCAAACCCAATGTATAAAGGAAAAATCGACATCGCAGTCGAACAAAACGAAGCCATAAACACGCCCGTCGTCGCCAATATCGTCGCTAAAATACACATCGTTCTCGGCCGAATCCTCGAAATCAACGCGGGCACTATGAACGACAGAGATAAAGTAAAAAACAACGTCGCCAGCGAAAATATCGCCGACAGTTGCGCTCTCCCAACGTTCAACGACAACTCTAAAGGCACCAAGAACAACGACCAACAATAAAACGCGCCCAAGGATATTTGCAATATCAACGCGCCAAAGTACCCGAACTGTTTCCTCTTCGATGCCACCTTCTCTTTCTCTCTGTTTTCCTCTTCCTCCTCGTTCTCTTCATCGTTTTCTTCATCGAACGACCGGTCCCAAATTCCAGACATAAATCGTAAGGGTTCCGGTAATCTTTTCCTCTTTACATTTTTTCCTCTGCTCAGCGCTCGCCTCGTCGCGTTACCCTCCTCGGTTCGTTTTGGCCTTCGGCTGCTCGATTTATCAGAAGAGGCACTCTTCTTCTTCCCAGAGGAGGAGGAGGAGGAGGAAGACCCTCGATCCGGGGAGGAGGAAGAAGAAGAGGAAGAAGAAGACGCTCTGCACCGATGACGACGCGTTTTCCTGTTTCTCCCCGCGCCAGTGGTCGTCGTCGTCGTAAAGTCCTCTTCGGTGTCATCGCGTGCCGCCACAAAAAGCAACGACGACGACGGGTGTCTCGACGCTTTTTCTGCCGCTAAAAAGCTTGAATTTTTATCGCGCGCTATCCCCAACCTCGCCGCGGAAGACGACGACGACGACGACGATGATGAGGACGCCGCGGTGGCACCGCTGTTCTGCCGACCGCATTTCGTCGATGATTTTGCGTGAAAAACGCGGCGCAACGGTGGTGGTTCCGTCTTTGGGACGACGGTGTTCGAGCGCAACCGACACGAACAAGTCGTCACCGCCACCATCATATCTCTCTCCTAGTAAAAAGTAGCGTATAGTAGCGGTAGTGGATAGTCCACGGGGAACCAAAAGGGCCAAAGGCAAAAAATCCCCCCGATTGACACCCTAAATCTAAATTCTTTGAAAATGCCAGCCTTATCACACAGACAAAAACCAAAATCGAGGTTTCTCGAGAGCGCAAATTCACATCATCAGCAAAAAAGAGAGGA
>Ga0255779_1001592_pt1 | contig 25498 bp, 32 predicted proteins | sample 011ome_21_FD_179977 | JGI IMG/M metagenome (GOLD analysis project Ga0255779, IMG submission 179977) | Coastal salt marsh microbial communities from the Groves Creek Marsh, Skidaway Island, Georgia - 011508AT metaG (version 2) | ecosystem: Environmental > Aquatic > Marine > Intertidal zone > Salt...
CGATTGTCGTGATCTTTTTGAATATTAGAAGACAACTTCTCGCTCATTTTTAAATATTCTTCTGATGTACCTCCATTAAATCCACCGGCAAAATATGTCATTTGTTCGTCGGGCGAGACACAAGCTAATGAAGCTGGATTTGTTTCTGGTGTACCCCTTCCCCCGTTAAATCCGGGGTGAATGGTGGCGACACGTTCTGATAATATTTCTTCGTCTACATGGTTAACAAATCTCATGTCTACATCGCTGTAAAACAAGTAGGACATATTAGATAATATGTCTTTATTATCATTAAATATCTTGTACCTTCCTAAAGTCATCCAAGGCCAAGCTTTATGTCTAACAGGAATGTATACTATCTCTCTTTTCGATTCTATGTCTAAGGGTTCATCTGTAAAAACAAAATACGTGACTTTGTTTTCACTAAACGGCTTCTTATTCATAAAGAATTGATCTGCGCTTTTTATTAATGGTTCTACAAAAACATTATACTTATTTGTAGCTATTATCAATAGTCCAATATTATTCATCTTTAATAAATCTTTCTAGTTTCTCAGCCGTTTCTTTGTCTCCAATTAAATTCATCAACTGGGCAGATCTATTGAAGCATGTATGGTTTTTAATTATTTGTCTTTTTACAACGTCATCAACTTCGTCTGAAGTTTCTTCCGAGGTAAATATTTGAGACAGTACATCTTGGAAAGCTTCTCTTTGCTCTTCTCTCTGGCTAATGATATTAAATTTATTACATAACATTGTAGCCTGAAAGAAAAATTGCGACAATGAGATCATACCGTCGTCAATTACGGTTACTTCATCGTAACATTTACACACACCCCAAAAACTTCTTATGTCCGTTGTGTAGTCTCCCCATTGTTCCTTTTTTCCATAAGATGCTAAGTGGTAAACTTCTTTATCTTCTAAAAACTTTTCTACCTTTTCTTCTTTATTGTTCGTTATTACGGCGAGTGGAATATTAAACTGTTGAGGTGGTGCCTGTATAAAAATATCGTAAGCTGGCAAGATTTTTAAAACTTCTTCACCATGATTGTGCGAGAAGTCATTGGAGAAAAAGATAACGTTTTCAATCCCCATAGACAGCATTGTTTCTTTGATTGTCTTTAATTGATCTATATTTGTGCTAGACACATTTAATACGAACTTAATAGACTTGTTTTGAGATAGATATTTTACAATGTCTTCCGTTAGATACGCGAAGTGTCCGACGAAAACATCTGGTCGAGCTGTATCAAACATATCAAATGTAGGGATATTGCTATCAGCCCACAGTATAGCATCTACACCAATTCTCTTCAAGCACTCCATAAAATACAGTGGCTCTGTACTATACGGGGACGAGTAGTTTTGTATCAAAATTTTCATTAAATGATTTCCTTTAATTTAACCGCCGAGTCTAATTTTATAATTTCTGAGTTTTCATTTTTACATATTTTTATGTCATGCTTTAGCGCTAATTTATTGATTGCTTCAAACACGAATTTATTTTTGTAATCTTCATTATCTATAATTGAATAAAGGTCATTAATACTTCTATCCCCATTTAAATATACAATCTCTGACCAAGAAAGATCACCAACCCCAAAATCAATTTTAGTAGAGCCATCAGCGCCTCTATAAACCTTTAAGTCGGACTTATTATCTTTAGAGCTTTGACACAATATTGATGTCTTGTCAAAGTCAATCTGATCTAAATGTTTCTTGTCAAAAATATTAGACGAAGCACAAATTAGCAAGTTGCTAGATCTTGTACTCATCATTGCGAGCCTAACGCTCTCGCATGAATTTGTGGTTTTGTATAGGGGGTTTTCTATTAATGATATGTCTAAGTTTTTGTACTTAGATTTTATATGTTTCCAAATTCTACTAGACTCAAACCCACAAGAAAGAATGATTTTAAAGTTTTTAAATCTAGACTTTATAGCTTTTATTTGAGAGTCTATTAAATGAACGCCATTAATTCTAGTTAATTGAACGGCACCATAATTCTTCATTCTATACCCATGACTTTCAGAAAATAATATTATTGTATAATTCTTATCAGAAGAAATTACACTATTTTCTTTCGGGCTTGTTATATATTCTTTAATATTTCTCATGTTATATTATATATAAATTCAGTACCTTCTGTTTTCTTTAATATAGCTTCTTGCGTCTTATTATAATCATTATAATTTAAATAGCTAGTAGATACATAAGTCTTATTAAGAAATACAGCGTCATTGTTTTTGAAAACTAGCATCCTAGCTAATTCGCTATTTGTTTTTTGATTTATATTATTTAGTGACTTTTGTAAATCAATTTTGCTATTACTAGAAATTCTACATAGGAAGGTAGAAAGCTCCATCTTTTTAAAGATTGTGGTTTCATTTTCAAGTATATTATCTTCTATTCTAAAGACAGCATGACAGTTATTTATCGAACTATATCTCAGCCTAGTCAAAAGTTTTGGTATTCTTGCGCCAGCCCTATTAAAGTTAGAGTATAAAATAACGTATATTTTATTTTTAGGATAGTCAACTTTTTCAAATTGTTGAATTAAATTTTCAAGATCGTTAGGATCTTCACTGTCATCATCTATACAAAAACCTATATTTGGGAATAGCTGACTATAAGCTTTTTCTAATTTATAATCTAAGTCTTCGCCTTCTTCCCAGTCGGCTTTTCTTTTGTATAGGCATAGTCTTTCTAGCTCAAAAAATCCATCGTCATTGCTTGCTTTTGCTTCTAAGTCTTGTATTTTTACATACTCATACTTATCTGCTAGACAGGCGATTTGCTTGCCGTTTTCAACTTGCGCAAAGCAGCATTTGTTACAATTGTACATATCAACCCCTTTTCGCCACAATTTCGTAAAAGGTTCCAGATATTTTTTGACTTTCTATTGTAAAACCGCTAGATTTAATCGCAGAAGCCATTACTCTTAGAGAAGACATGGAGTTACACTCGCTTACCACATTTGAAAATGCGGATTCGTCAATTTGACTTGACACTAATTGTCTTGAAAGAATATTACAATCAATTCCACTTACAACTAATTTACCACCAAGTCTAACCTTTTTTAAAATAGATGTAAAATTTTTATGTAGGTTTTGAGTAGAGAAGGTATCCATAATATTTATTGCTCTAACTTCTTCACACTCCGCGTCGGAGATATTAAAAAAATCAATGTTGTCACCACTGACTAGTACAGGCTTGTAGTTTCCAATTGCTGCCTTTTCATCTTTAACGATATCTATTTTCATTTTATTTCCTCGTATACTTTTCTAAAAACGTTGTTCCAGCTATCTAAATACTTTTGTTCCGAGAATACATCTAAAACGGTTTCTCTAGCTTTGTCGCCCATTTGCTTTCTTAGCGACTGGTCATTTAACAGCTGTTGAATATATCCTTTAAATTCTTCTTCGTCGTTTGTCAGAAACCCATTCTCGCCGTGTTTAATAAAACTCGGTATAGAACATGTTGCTGTACTTACAACGGGCTTACCGCACGCCATAGCCTCTATAATAGCTGTTGGCATTTGACTTTCGGTGGTGGTGTTAATATAGACGGCACACTTATTGTACTCATCTCTAAGATGCTCTAATGAACCTGCTGGTTCAGACAGCCCTTTCGTGTCGCCAATCACCTTTGCGGGTAGTCCACTTATTATACGCTTCCAACCCTCATAATTCAAGCAGTAATCTCTGTTTATAAAATCGTTTTGTACAGTAAGTACAGTTCCGTCGCATGTCATCTCATCGCCATACATATCTACATCCGTAGGCTTGAAGAACTCATGGTCAATTGAGTTACAGATTACCGTAGCAGTTTCATCAAAACCCCAAGCTCCTGCCGCATACTCACTAATAAATACATTGTAATCGCCCCAAATGCTTTTTAAAGCAGTCAGTTGATCTGACGTGTAATTAGAGGTGGGTATCGTATGCTCTAAATGAACAATGGGTAAACCTGTTTGAATTTGAATTTGCTTTGCTATCTGTAATTGACCAAATTTACTCTGGGATAGGATAAAGTCGAAATCTACAGAAGAATGAAGTTGATATATAGCGTGATAATTATCTGGAATAGGAGCAAAATCTGTATTCCAAATTTTACAATCTTTATATCTCAAAGAGTAAAAATTATGTCCTGTTTTTGCCATCTGAGACTGACATCGCTCATGCGTATCAAAGCATAATATGTCTAATTTTTCTTTGTCGCATTTTAAAGCTCTTTGTATGATAGATAAAGTATTATGTGTCATTTAGCTTTTCCTTTATGATGTTTCCAATTTTTTTATAAGAAAAGTTTTCTGCTTGTTTTAATCCAGCGCTTACATTTCTTTGCTTAAACATAATTGGATTTTTTTTCCATGAATCGTAATAAGACCTCATTTGTTTTCTTATTTGCATTTCACATGGCTGAAACCAATATTCCTTAGAGCTGAACAAGTCTGGAAAAGCTGCGTCTCTAGACTTACAACAAGAATATACCCCGTTGATAAGTGATCCTGTTCGCCAGTTTGATTTATCTATAAATTCAATTGGACCGCCAAAATTACTAGCGATTGGAGTATTGCCGAAAGCCATAGCGTCAAATGTTGGAATACTCCAAGCCTCTCCATGAGAAGGACAAACGAAACAGTCCCCATGCTTGTGTAAGCCATTTAATTGATCTGCCGTTAATTTGTCTGTAATTACAACTTCTTTTTTATAAGAATTTCTAATTCTTAAACTGCTTTTAATTTCGTCGATGTATGACGTTACAGATTTATGTAGTTCTTCTGGTTGTATTCCAAACTTATTTACTTTTAAAATCAAGGATACATCTTCATATTCTTCAAACTCCGCATGAAAACAGGTAATTAAAGATTCTAAATTTTTCCTGTCATTAAAATCGCCTATGTAATAAAACTTAAATGTGTTTTCACATTCTTGTATAGATATTCCATTTGACGGCTTTTTATATGCTGACAAATCATGAGTGTGATGAACAAGACTTACGGGTATATCTAAATCTTTCAACGCCTCCACTGAGGTTTGATTTGGAACCCAAACTTCATCCATTGTACTTAGAAGATAATACCAATTAAGATGTTTTATATTTAATGTTTCCGTCTCCATTATGGCTATTGTTTTTTTGAAGCCATCGGACTTTACATAATGGTGAGGTAAAACGTGTTGTATGCAAATATCGCAATCCTTAGAGCTTTTTTTCTCTAATTCTAGCAATCTTGGGTCAATGTCTTCTTTGTCAGATGTAAGCGTAACATTTCTAGCTACAACGTCAACCCCAATGGAGTCTAGCGCTAAAATGTAATCTGTTGCGGCCTGCGCCCATCCCCCAAACTCTTTATAGTGAGCTATGTATAAAATTTTCATTATCAACCTCTTTACAGTTTATGTCTTGCTTTAAGTATTTTTTATATTGACTATAAATTTCTTCGTTAACCCACCAATCTTCTACTGGTCCGTATCCATCTAAAATCACGTTACCCCAAAGTATATGATAGCCATGTTTATGTAAAGTCTTTCTATAGATATCATATTCTGATTTAACCTTAGCTTTGTGATCTTCTGTATGATTTTGAAAGCAAGACGGTTCAGACTGAAATAAGTTATGCTCCAATGTTAAAACTTTAAATTTATATTTATCAAAGTTAAAATCATTAAAAACCTTTATCTGCGCATCGTCAACATCTATTGAAAGGTAGTCTATTTCGTCTGGACAGCCACAGCCTTCCAGTACATCATTTATATTTTTTAAAAGTAAATCTTCACAAACGCATTTACAAGATCGTTTTTTATTTATTGATTCATACCAACTTTTATCATAATCAATAGCTATACCTTTCCACCCTCTATAACGCTCAAAAAAATAAGTATTGCTATAAAAGGACGGGTCTTGAGTTGGCAGACCGCCCGTTCCCGCGCCTATGTCTACAAAAAACCCCTCATTCTTCTGTAGTATTTTATTTACAAAAACATCTTGCTTAACTTGGCTGTTGAACATTAGCTAATTCTTTAATCCTTTGAATTCTTTTATTTTCCCATTGATTTCTTCTATTACATATTCCAGCCATTTGATCGTAAGCTATATCGTAATTAAACGGTTGCCTTCTGTTCATTCCGTCAAATGCTGCTGAAGATTCATTAAAGTACACACCACCAGTAGAAGCCGTTGCTTGTTTATATAAAAGATCTCTAGTTAGTCTAGATTCAAAAAAAGTATTTAATTTTTCTGGTTCTCTTAAAACATCAACTATTAAATGCTTTGCTAATTGAACGTGGGAAATGTTTTTCATTTTTGTAAGATCCCATTTTCTAGATGGCTGTTGAATTCTTGGTGGTGCGCCCCAAGTTTGCTCAAATGGAAGTGCTTCAAAACTGTCAAAGTAATTCTCCCATTGAGCGCCACTTAGATGCCACTGATAATGCTTTTCAAAGTTTTCACGGGTTCGTTTACCCATAGCAGCTCTATCTTCTTCACTCATTTTTTCAAAGAAGTGAAGGAAAATTTCTGAGGCATATTCGTTGTCCGGTACTGCTCTAAGGCAGCCGGTTTCCAGTTCTTTATATAAAGCTGCTGGCGTGATAGTGAACCCTTCCAACTTCCTTAAAACACTTTCCATAGCTGAATAATCAGTTCCACACACAGGAACACCGCACGCCGCAGCTTCTACTTGAGGGAGTCCGAATCCCTCACAGTTTGCATACTGAGTGTACAAATCAAAACAATTTACAATATTAGATAATTCTTCATAACTAAGACCATTCTTTACGTTGGAAAGAGTCGATCCCCACCTTCCCGTGTACGGAGATTGCGCAGCAGCGCCCTTGAACACAGAAATAAAAGGCTTGTTAGTCTCTGAACAAACATAGGTAAATAATACTTTAGAGCTTATGCCATATTCATTTAATAGTTCTGGAATATCCCATCCTAAATCTGGGTATGAAGTATGGCAATATAGGTAGTAATTTTTATCTTTTGACTTCTCTAGAAATCTTTTAAATGCCGCAAACAAATCTGGGTACAATTTACGTCGTTGATTTCTCATAACTGTACCTATGATTTTACAGTCTGGATCAAGCCCCATAAATTGCTTGTGAACTCTTTTGTCTTCTACAGGTTTATAGGCTGGATGGGCAGACGGAGGGGCGCTACCTAAGTAGTTAATTTTACCACCAGACTGATCTGTTAGAACACCACCAGCCCAGTCAGAATAAGTTAAACACGCATCTGCGCCAGCATATGTCGCCACCCATTGACGTGCTTGTGGTCTAGCATCAACCGTTGGCATGATAGCCCATTTAAAGTATGGTCTAAATGGTGATCTTTCGGCAAAGTCTAGCATCCAAAAGTCACGAATATCACATACTACATCTGGCATAAAATCTAAACATACATGTTCAAAGATCCATTCACCAAATTGAGATGTTGGATTGGCATGATAAGCTTTAATCTCTTCCTCAGAAGCTTTTGGTTCTGAATTTTGATTTGGCGATACTCCGTAATACTTCCAAGGAATATTTTTAGCTCTTGGGTCATTCCTTTCTCCATAAGCAGACATTTCTGCTAGTTCATATTTACCAGTAGAATAAAGATAATTTAGGATCTCTCTGGTGTATGTAGCATATCCTGTGTTCAGAAATGTAGCTTCGCTACAGAACAGAATTCTTTTCTTTCTCATTTTATTCCTTGTCTAAGCAACCAAAATCAAATTCATTAATTCTAAATACGATATCGTCGGTAGCATCTGTTTTCATGACACCATTTCTAGCAGAAGCATAGACGGTCATTTTAGTTCCTTTCTTGCCGAGCTTGGCAATTGTTTCTGCGCCAGATGCCCATGCTTGTAGAGTGATAGTTGTGGGAACTTTTTTCTTTTCTCCGCGCTTATTTTTGCGATATTCGTAAGTAACCAATTTAACAGTACAGCAACTAGCTCCACCGTCTAGTTCTCCCGTTTCGATTTGTGGGTCATGTAATAGATACCCAGTAAAAGTACAATTGTTCATCAATTCCTCCAAAAGTAAATGTCTTACCTGTTATAACTTAGTAAGCGCTAAATTTCATGAATTTTATCAATAATAAACGAATTATTTTTATCAGTCTTTCCGCAGAACAAAAGATTATTATTCTCAAAGAGAACATATTGATATTTCTCTCTTGTCTCTGGAAAAACAACAACGCTATCTAACGAGCAGCTTTCATCTTCAATAGTTAAGAAACTCATCAACTTGCCGTTTTTACATTTGTGGTCAGCAACTCTATTAATTGTTGCCGCCACACAAAGGTTTTCCCCCTTCTTTCCGTCCGACAATTCTTTACAAGATGTATTTGATGAAGAGGTATCAGACGACTCAATTCTAGAGATAGAAACGGGACAACCCAAGAACTTAATTTCTTGCTCAACAACCCAAGCTGGGTCATCTGTCAATTCGTAAGGAGGATTTTCTAGGAAACATATCTCATTTCTAATATCTTGACTTCTTGTGGCTTTACTCGTTCCGCCGCCTTCTTTTTTAGTTGGTGCGAGATCAGTAAAGCACTCGGACAAGGTTTTCCACTTTTTGCTTGGGTAATTCTCTTTAACCCACTTTAGTTCTGCTTTAGTTAATTGTTTAAATATAAGGTACTCATATATGGCTTTATTTCTAGTAACACCAGTTGTTTTTGTAGAAAAGAAACCAACAGAGCATAATGCTTTAAAGGCAGTAGCATTTATTTCACTGGATAAACCTATCAAGCAATCCAACCAAGTGAGCTTATGTGGGGACTTATTCATATCTTCCGACACTTTCTGAATAGCATCAATAACTTTATCGCCATTAACACCCGTCAAAGATTTAACATCCTTAATACCAAAGTATAGATTATTCTTGTCAGAAGAAAAAGTCTTTGTAAATTTACTAAGGTTGGGGATCTTGACTGCGATATCAAAAAGCTTTGCTTCCGATACGAGTTCGTACACTTCTTGATGTGGGTCTTGCTTTTCTTGTGCATAATATAAGTACGACAAGAAGAACTCTTTTGTATGGTTGGCTTTGTACCAAGCGCTTAGGTATGAGTTCATAGCGTAGGCAACGGCATGGCTTTTATTGAATGAGTATCTGGCAGACTTTTCAATCCAGCCAAAGATTTCATCAGCGGTAGCTTCGTCAACAGTTTTAAGCCTCTTACAGCCCTCAATGAAGTCTTTACGAACTTTAGCCATAAGGTCAGCTTTCTTTTTGCCAATCGCTTTACGAAGCACATCTGCTTCTTGTAGGTTGAACCCAGCAATCTTTTGAGCGATGCGCATACACTGTTCTTGATAAATCAAAACCCCATAGGTCGGTTCAAGAATTTCTTTGAGGGATTCATGAAGATATGTGACTTCTTCAAGTTGGTGTTTTCTGTCAACATAGTGCTGACTCATAGATTTACCGTCAGTGATTGCTTTTAGACAACCCGGACGCAAGATGCTAATGAGCGCAGCAAGCTCTTCCAAGTTTTTAGGTTTGACCTTCTTTGACCAAGATCGCCCAAGGTTACTCTCTAACTGAAAGACCCCTTTAGTTCTACCCTCTTCAAATAAATTCCAAGTACCTTCATCATTATAATCAAACGTAAGTGTTTCCATTAGCAAATGCCTTCTCAAGTTTCAAGTTTCTGTAGACTGCTCGGTGAGTCTTCATAAATTTAATCATCAAATTTGCGGTATCTTTAACATCTTGTAGAGCATCGTGAGCGTTCTCTTTAGACAAGCCCATTCTATCTCTAATACTATCCATACTCCTAGTTCTAATATTAGGATCGCCCTCTGTCCACATCCAATAGTTATCCATCATATCAATTTTATTAACTTGACTAAATAACTTTTGTTGTTGGCGCTCATCATCCCAAGGTCCATACTCTTTACAAAGTCTATTTACTATAACCATATCATAGCCAAGGATATTATAACCAGCGGGGATAGGAGCAAAAAAAGAGGTTCCTTTCCAATTGTATTTATTAACAAACGCACAAAACTTTGTCCATACCGCTTTTGGTTTTGGTGCTTTTGAAATAGCCTCTCTTGTCTTGCCGGTAACTTTGAGTGCGCCATCTTCGATTGGGGCAAGTCCTTTTTTAATAGCTTTTTCATCGTCTACCTCTGCCCATATTTCACTGTCGAACGTGCCTTTTAGTCTAAAGTTTCTGCCATCTATAGCCAATGCTGCGACCTGTGTAGGTTGGCAAGTCCACGGGTTTCTTCCGCCAGTCTCAAAGTCAAAGACAATAATATCACGATTCATTAAGTATTTCCTTTATTTTCATTACCTTATCAAGAGTAGATAGGCCGAGAACATCAAACTTGACATGCCCAAGAGCTTCTAGGTCTGACATCTCTAACCCAGCTATTTTTTCCTCTGCATTTTTCTGTGTAGCCATTGGGCAAACTTTATGTAGAGGTTCTGCTGATATAACAACACCAGCAGCATGTTTACCTTGGGTCTTAAATGTCCCCTCAATTTTTATAGCTTTTTCAAACATATCAGCGTAATCGCCCTCAAGTTCTCCACTGTCGTTAATGAAACAATAACCCCTCAAATCTTCTGGATTGTTTAATAGCGCCCACCGGATAATAGATCGTTCGTCATCATCCATTTGTGATAACTGGTCAGAAATAGCAGCTTCATCTGGAATGACCTTTGTGATTTCATTCATTTCAGAAAATCCACAAGCCTGATAGACACGAAGCACTTCCTTGATAGCACTTCTTCCTTGTAGTCTACCAAATGTTAACATCTGACTAACCCTTTCCGCACCATAGGTTTTTCTAAGGTAGTCAATAACATCGTCTCTTTTGCCTGCTGGAACATCCATATCAATATCGGGCAACGAAATATTACCATCACTATTTCTACCAGAGTTATAGAATCTCTCAAAAATCAAATCAAATTCAACTGGGTCAACTTGAGTGATTCCTATAAGGTATGAAATCAGACATCCAGCCGCAGAGCCGCGACCCGGACCAGCCATCCAACCGCGACTTTCAACATGGCGAATGATATCACTAACAATCAAGAAATAACCAAATAGATTAGCCTCTTTGATTACCTCAAACTCATTATTAAATCTCTCCCCATAAATTTCCCATTCCCGTGAACCCTTCTTAATTTTCTTAGCTAACTTTTCAGACCAGCCTTTTCTGGCTAGTTTTTTAAGATATTCTTCTTCGGATTGGCCGTTAGGACATGGGAAACTGGGGAGCATTGGATTATTAAGAATGTTGTATTCTTCACATTCATTTAATATTCTATCTAATGTATTACTGTGGTCTTTAATATCTTTCAAGTAAAAATTATCAGAATCAAAGAATCTTTGTAGTTCTGTGTCTTTTGTTATGGATTTTGCCTTAGCCATTACGCACTTTAGATTAGAGCATAATAGAATTCTGTGTAGCTCGGCATCTTCTTTGTGAACATAAAAAGATTCTGGAGTCTCATCGCTTGGCGATACTTTAAAAAGGTTGTCGCTTTTTTCTGCTTGCTGTAAGAGTTTTGCGTCTACTTCTTCATCTTTAATTGATGACACAAGCTCAATCAACTCGTACCAACCATTTTTATTTTTGGCAAACAAACTAAAATCGTCAAAGCTACACCCAATAATTGGGAAGATGTCATTTTTCTTACAAGCCGAATAAAAGGAAACGGCACCAGAAATAGATTTGTAGTCAGCTATGCCGCAAGCCTTATAGCCACGGCGTTTACATTCAGATACTAACTCGCTTGGCTTAGAGAAGCCACGAAGAAGCGAGTAATGCGTGTAATTCAATAATGGAAACCAACTCATTCAATATCTCCTGTCAATGTTTAATTCAATATATTATACGTGCGCGAAGTCAATTTTTCAATATCAAAATAAAAAAACGAGGCCGAAACCTCGTTAGATATAGTGCGGTATTGTAAATGTTATCAAGGGTTTGTTTTAAATTGATTTCATGTTGTAGTTAAATAAATTAAAATCTTCTTTATAGTATGTTTCTACAAACGTTTCAACATCAGATGTGTAATATTCTTGATATGGACGAAAAACACTTCTATTCTTCCACATTTTCTCAATATTAAAATCCGAATATAGTTCGTGCATGTCTTCAAATTTATAAATCTTAACTTTGTTTATGTTTTTTATCCAATCTACTTGAGGGTTACATTGTGACAATCCAGCACTATTGTATTCTCCAACGGGAGAGATTCCTTTTTTGATAAGTTCTATGAAGTCATGTATCGTAATGTCTTTTTTAATTCTATTAGCTACTTTTAAATATTCAAACAGTGATATAAACCTACTATATGGATCTCTTACTATGGTAAAAATATTAAATTCCTCTAATTCTTCCTTGTTATATATCAAGTCAACTTTTATGTGTCCATGTGTTCCATTTTTTATTTTTATTTTAGAGTCTAACTCAAGTCTGAATGAAGAATCTTGACCAGATAAAGATTCATAAAATGATGTGCCAGAAGTCTTGGGTATCCATATAAATAGGTTTCTTTTCATTTCTTTTTATTCGCATAAAGTGGTATTAAAATAATCCTGAGTTTTTGGCAAAATAGCCTATGACTCCAGCGCAAGCCGCAACCAGTAACAACCCAAGCCAGTAAGCTATACCACCATTATAAGTTATGATTCGGTATTTTGGAATATCTTCTTTATTTCTTTTTGCTCTAATGTTTGCTTTTAGCACATCAGAGTCAGTGAAAAGTAATTCCTCAAGTTTTCCAGTGCTATCCTCTACAACAATCATATTGTAATGATCGTTTGCTGCGCCCTTTTTCTCTTGATTTTTAATACGATATATCTTACCAGCTTGAATGTTGTGCATGATTACCTCCTACCAAGCTCTACATGACCAATACCTTGCTTTCCAGCGAGGGCCGGGATTGTCACAGTTATGACGCGCCCTGAAGTTTTTGCGGCGACCGGGATCACTTTTCTTGATCTTCATATTTGGATCACCAAAACGAACGATCACAACTTTACCTTTATCGTTTTTAACATAGACCGCACTTTTCTTTGGTCCACCGGGAGTTCTAAATGGTTTACCAAGTTGAACTTTGCGCCCCTGATATTCCGCAGACTGAGTATAATGTAGTTCCGCTTTTCCTTTGAATACTAAAAACCTACCGTCTTTTTTATAAATACCCTTTTTGTTATATCTATATACTTCGCCAGTTTTAGTATCTTCGTATTCAAAAGAAGCATAACTTTCTTCTGATTTACGCGCTTCTACAAAGTCGTAAATATTTTGAATATAAATTTCTGCTTTAGAAATCATATCCTTCGTCCAATCTTCAAATTTTACACCTTCAAGGTATTCCTCGATCTCCATAAGTTGGTGGTGCATCTTCATGAGTTGCTCGCGTTGCATTTGACCTTCGTCGTATTCAGCAACGGCTTGCTTCCACAAAGATTGCGCCTTTTTCCATGATTCAGGATCAGGACGATCCTTGTCGCCTTTTTTGGCGGGTTTGTAGTTTTTACCTTCGCGTTCTTTTTTCTTGCGAATGTTTTCCCAGAGACCGGGGCGTTCAGCAGCCCAATCCCATTCTTGGGTTTCTTCTCCCCAGTCCTCATACTCTGATTCTTCAGGTACGTAGAAGTTATCTTCTGTGATTTCTTCCGTATAACCATAAGTATTAAAGTAATGAGCGAAGTCTCCAGCTTCTACATAGTCAAGACCTTCTGTTGCCTTACTAATACAGATAGCGGTTCTTTGATCGTTATTAGAATATTCAGACTTCATTGTTGGATCATTCATACAGCGACTCATGAAGGCGGTTTTATCTTCATCTTTTTTCTTAGATGGGATAGGCATTATCTTCCTCTCTGAAAGTTAAAAGTGTGAACTCTGGGCGCATGGTAGAATCCAGCACCAATGCCGAATCTAACGTGACGACGATCTGGACTGACTGTTGCTCGCCCAATATTTAAACTAAATCCACTTGGCAACCACTGAATATATGGTCTATAACCTACTGGATTTCTACTGTAATACTGATGGTATAGCGGTCTGTGATACTGATGAGCGCCATGTGGATGATGCCCACGTTGACTATGCCCTGCCTGCGGTCTTTCTGGTCTTTGTGGTTTCTTATCGTCTGCCAACGCGATTGTAGATGTCAAAAACAAAACTGCCAAGATTAAATTTCTCATAATGTTATATCCTTTATAATTTTACCATTGTTAGCTATTCTCATTGGGCGACCATTCTTTGCCGTATAGCTTTTTTCGGTATCAATACCTAGTGCGTGACACACTGTCATCATCACATCTTCTGCTGCATACGGTTCACCGCTGTCTATTTCAGTTCCATCCGACGAGGAAGAACCAATGGCTTGACCTCCTTTAAGTAATCCACCCGACACAAATGCTGACCAAATCTTCGCCCAGTGATCTCGTCCAGCGTTCTGATTGATCCTTGGCGTTCTACCAAATTCACCCATCATAACAATGGCAACATTATCCCACATACCAAGTCGTTTCAAATCTAAGATCAGACTGGAAACAACCTTGTCTACTTCTGGAAGTTTTGTTGACAAAGTTTCGTGAGTGTTTTGGTGCAAGTCCCAACCCCCAAAACCAACCTCTACAAAAGGAACTCCACGCTGAATCAATCTTCTTGCCATCAGCGCACTCCTTCCAAATGCCGTATCGCCATAAGCGTCAATGACATTTTGAGGTTCGTCAGTAGGTTTTAACGCCTTCATCTGGGGTGAGGTATTGGTCAAAATTGTTTTTTCAATCATTTGTTGATGATATTTTGCCATATCACTGTTTGTTCTTTTTGTAAATCCAGTTTCAATAGCGGCAAGTGCCATGAGTCTTTGGTTGTCAACTTTGTCTCCAAGGTTTCTAACCTGACCATTTGAACTTACAACGAATGGATTCCAAGACGCACCAAGGAATCCACCACCCAAACTTCCCGTATTAACAGAAAAGAATGGAGGAATTTCTAAGTAATCTCGTCCTTGAGATAGTTCATAAGAAATTACAGAACCTATAGACGGATGTACCATATTTGGATTTGGTTTAAATCCTGTGTGCATATAGTACGATCCGCGCATGTGATCTGCTTCTCTTGTCATCATCGTTCTAATCAAGGAGAAGTCTTGTCCAAGATTAGCAAGTGATGGCATCAGTTCGTTGATTTGAAAGTCACCAGTTGTACTAAGCGCCCTGTTCGGACCACCAGTAGCACCGGTTTTCAAATCCCACATATCAATAGTTGGAGGACCACCGCCAAGCCAAATAAGAATAGCGGCCTTTTCATTCTTGATTAAATCGTCTTGATTATCAATAATGGTCTGACCAAATAATGAGGAGGCAGTTGATAATGTTGCCAGTCCTCCAACATGTTCCATAAAATGTCTTCTGTTTATCATGCGATAATATCCTGAATAACTTCACCAAAGTCTACGATTTCGATAGGTCTATCGCCGGGAGCCATGAGTTCCTTATCGGCATTGATTCCCATTTGGTGATAAATTGTAGTTGCCCAATGGGGAATTGTTACGGGGTTATCTTCCGGTTCTGTACCAGTAGCATCTGTCGTTCCGTAAGTCATTCCGCCCTTGATACCACCACCAGCAAGAAGTGAACTAAATACTTTAGGCCAATGGTCGCGTCCTGCGTCTTTATTAATCTTTGGTGTTCTTCCAAATTCCGAAACAACACAAACAAGAGTTGAATCCAGAAGTCCTCGTTCTGAAAGGTCTTGTATCAAAACCGAGAAGGCTTGGTCAAACGGCGGGATTTGGGAATTGATTCCACTAAAGATGTCTTGGTGCATATCCCATCCACCATAGGTCATCGTTACAAATCTAGCGCCCGCTTCTACCAATCTTCTGGACATCAACATTCTTGCTCCGGCAGTATTCCTGCCATATCGGTCACGAACTTTTGGATCTTCTTTTTCAAGATCAAAAGCATCTCTGGCGTGCTGACTACCTACGAGATCGTATGCTTTCTCGTAGAATTTATTCATTGCCGCAACTGTGTCAGCATTAGTTCTATCATTTAGATTTTTATTTACAATATTTAGGAGGTTTCTTCTTCTAGAAAAATGTTCATCTGTAATATTGATAGACAAATCTCTAACTCGGAAGTTATCCGCAGCGGGATCGGAACCTAGAGCAAATGGAGCATATGCGTTGCTTAGGTATCCTGTTCCCGCAAATTCATTTGGTTTTTCGGGTAGGCAAATGTATCCGGGGATGTTATTGCGATCCCCAAACTCATGAGATACAACAGACCCCATTGACGGATATTGTAGTGCTGGACTCGGTTTATATCCCGTGAAGACACTGTTTGTTCCTCTTTCATGAGCTGCCTCTCCGTGGGTCATACTACGAATAATCGTTAATTTATCCATCACCTGAGCGGTTTTTGGTAGTCGCTCGTTGATCTGGATTCCGGGAACATTCGTATTAATTGCTTGCATAGAACCGCGATATTCTAGCGGTGCTACAGTTTTGGGATCAAAAGACTCTTGAGCAGATATACCTCCGGGGAGGTAGATAAAGATAGTGCTTTTAGCAGTACCTTCAATGCTCTCATAATGCTTCTGCTCACCAAAAGCAAACTGTGTACCAGCAGCAGCAAACATGCTGGTTTGTAAAAATGCCCTACGACCAATATGAATATGATTAAACATTATCCCGGTGCCTCATAATAACCAATTGAAAATCCCTTGTTAGTACAGTCTTTAACAGTTTTATCTATCCCATCTTTTTTTAGTTTATCCCCTATATATATACACATTGGAGTGTCCGTACCCTCCCAATTATTCTTATAGAAGTGACACAGTTTTGTGCATTTCCAATGACTCCTGTCGTCTCGCAACGGTTTAGGAGATACATTCGCTTTGATCTCTTCAAATCTATCCTTCAACATACCCAAGAACTTCTCTTGATCTGATTTATCAAAACACATACTGAACGGGCCGCCATCCTTTATAAAAAAGATAGACATAATCGCCTGTTTGTAGTCTGGATAGAGTTTAGATATGGCATAATTATACAATAATAATTGTGCGTCGGTAGTGAGTTTCTTAAAATCTTTCTCTTGGCCCGTTGCCCAATCTAATCTGCGCCCTGTTTTCCAGTCGATAACCTCTATTGTATCATCATCTACCTTTGTTACAAGGTCGATTGTTCCTTTTATTGCTAATCTTCCCTTAATAACTTCCCCATTTGGCATTTCGTACTCATATTTCGCCCAATCTTCTTCGATGGGAATATCAAAATGGGGTTCTGGGTCAACTATATCCCTGTATCGTGGGTCAAATTGACCGTCATTCCAGTCTAACGCTAACCAAGAAAGCCGTGATACTTCTTTTCTATCGGCAGGAGTCCACTTGTGCTTTGATCCTTTTTTGTAAGAATTAAAACTAAGGTCAACTAAATCTTCTACACATTGTTTTGTCAGTAATTCATCTTTATGAATTCTAACTTCGTCAACCGCATCGTCTTTTACAACCAGATACTTTTTTCGTGGATTGTCTTGTTGAAACTTTTTGAGTCCCGCAAGAACCTCCATGACTTTATGAACCATAGTTCCAAGGTCTGCCTTTTTTCCGCTGTCTGATCTATGCCCTAGAACATAAGTTAGAAAATATTGCATCTGGCAGTAGTCATAACCGTTATAACTTGACGATCTAATATAAGTCACTATCATTAAATTTGCTCCAATAGAGATTTGACTTCAGTAATTGTATCCTGAATAGTCATCTCCCTATTGTCTAGCACATGCCAGAAATTAGAATGGTCATAGTTGTCCACATCTAGCGCGGTTTCGCTATCATGGTCGTCCTTATGAACATTCCTCTCCAATCTCAATACTTTGCCACCCGCTTTTTTGATGGCCTCAACTTCATTAGGAAATCTAACATCTGCTATAATAGCAAGATCACTACCTTCTTTTGTAATTTTATTTATACAGGCATTTGCCCATACGTTGTTGTGTATTTTTCTCATGATGTCAGTTCCAAAGAACTGCATAAACTCACGCGCAGTCATTCGGCCAGCTAGCCTTAGTTCGGGCGCAAGGTCACAAGTGATTCCCGGCATGTTCTCCCACAGTATATGTTCGAGCTGTTGGTTTTTCTGATCGTTAGTTCCATATGCCTGCTCATATGTAAACCCAAATAGATTGATACACATGTCTTTCAAGGAGTCAGCAAAGTTGTATGCTTTTACAAAGGGCCACATGTTATAGTGAGCATACTGAATAAATTCTTCATCTTTGCGTTCAATATCAAATTCGCCCCACCCTTCAGCACCTTTAGCATTTGTAGTTTTAATCAATAGTTTGCCAAGATTGTTTACAGAATAATCAAGGATAAGCCCTTGTTTTAACAATATATCTCCATGTATGATATTAGAGATAGTTGTTTTACCCGCTTGCTTCTTGCCAGAAATTCCAAGTATCATTAATAAAGCCCTTCCACTTCCGGTAATATGTGTTTTTGAATTTTTTTAACTGATGTGTCACCGACATCTTTTTTAAGCATTGTTGGATATATTAGATTGAACATCCGACTTAGTTCTCTTTGTATTTTCATTCTACCTTCTCTCCCCGCTTGGTCATTGTCTGTCAACACAATCAAGTCAGTCACTCCGCTTTTAATCAACAGCGATTTCTGCGAGTCAGACAAATCTTTACCAAACAGACCTACGCAGTTCTTTACGCCCGCTTCATACATTCTCCATACGTCACCCTGCCCTTCAACTAAAAATAGTGCATGTTTATCTTTTGCTACAGACATAGCGTTATCATAATTATATAAATAGTCTGTCTTTTTAAATCCCGTAGAGAAAAGATATTTAGGTTGAACAAAGTTTTTTACTGCTCTGGCAATATAACCAATCTCTTTATTCTCAAAGGTTACAGGTATGATAGCTCTATTCCACATCGCAGACGATTTATCTATACAATCTTTTACTCCAAAATGATCTAGAGTGTCTGGTAAAAACCCTCGCTTTTCAAAATAAAATGAATTATTTAATGTTTCTACGTCGCGGACATAATCATTGTTAGTTTTTTTATTCACATTTGTCCTAAATATCTTAACTATCTCTTCTAGTTCTGTTTTTTCAACTTTTGGTTCTACGTTCTTGTTATACTCTTTATTTATATTGTATAGTTGACAGATGAACCTAAGAGTATCAGAGAACGTTGCATCTTGCCTAAAAGCTCCAATAAAATTAAAAATATCTGTACCGAAGTCGTCGTGACAGTTGTGAGTCCAACACTTCCAAGTCTTACGGTCTAATGATATGGATAGACCATTAGGGTTGTCGCCCCCATGAATAGGACACGGCATGAATATGCTACCGTTCTTGTTTTCGTACTCAATGTCTAGTTCTTCTAGTAGTAGATCAATGTCATTGACAATGGTTTCTTTAACTTTGTTCAAATCAAGTTTTTGTTTTATCGTACTCATACCATAATAACCCACAGTTAGCAAGTGCATAGGAAAACCAAACAAAGGCGTGGGGGTAATCACGCTGCTTCAAATTACTATACGCTGTTATGATGTAGCATACAGTCGCAATAGACAATGGAATTATACTCATCTTAAATCATTTCTTTCGAGGTGACTTGCGTATTTTAAGAACCTCTCTTCCATGAGGTCGTAATAAATTACATTACCTTCTACTCTTCTTCTAGCATATTTAGATACGGTTGTTAATCCGCTGTCATATACTTTAGTTACTTCAATTATTTCTTGATTCTTTGGAAACGGATATCTTTGTCCATGTTCAGGGCCGCCATTAAATACACCTTCATATTTACTCATCGTTGTCCTCGTCAAAGGGTAGTTCTGCACCTTCTATTGCGTCAGTGTCTCCGCATTTTAGAAACTCATCTCTAGTTCTTAATTCTGTGAGTAGCGCATGTGCGCCGTCCATTCTAAGATTGATATAGTTTCCATCTTGCATACCGGGTCCATGACGAGACACAATAGGCACTAACTTTCTATTTCCGGCACGAGGACCGTCCTCTGCCGTTTCTTCTGCTGACTTCTCTTTAAATATAGAGAACGATGTACACAACCAAATAAGTCTATCAGAACCGCTTACAGCGTCCGTAGATTCTTTAGTGATACCATCTCTATTTAGCTGCACAAATGCCAGACAAGCAAAGTCATACTTGACTGCTAGATTATGAAGGTTTGTAATTTGAAACCCAAGCGCTTGATACTCTTGAATATTTCCAGATATACCAGAAGACGACATAAGTTTAAGATAATCGTAAACTACAACACAATCGTTTGTTCTACCGTTTTCATCTGTTCCTACCTCTTGAATAACCCATCGTTTGATATGATTTAGAATATTCTCAAACGGTGCGCCAGCGACACTAACATATGTATAGGGTATGTTTTCAATTTCTTGTATGGCATTTTGAACTGCTATAAATTGTTCTTCATCTTCCGCAAATTTACCAGTTGAGATGTCGTTAATGGCAACACCACTAAGGCTTGATAAAATTCTATTGAGGTGATCTTCTTTGCTCATCTCTGTGTCAAGCATAAGGACAGGTACACCCTTTCTTGCCACACTTATTGCAACGTTGTCACCAAAAACAGATTTACCAACCTTTGGTCTAGCAGAAACTAAGTCTACACACTTGCGTCGTAGGCCACCGCCAATAGCAGCATCGTATCTATCAAATCCGCTTGGTATACCAATCTGATCGCATTTATTTTCGATAAGAAAATCAACATATTCTTGTAACCCTTCACCGATCTTTTCTGGTTTATCTCTAGTATCATCCTCTCTTAAAAAGTCTGTTACTGGACTTTCCAGTATAGAAATAATTTCATCTATATCTTCATCGCCATTTAGACTTTCTATATCGTTACCTATTTTAGTTGCTAGACTTTTTATCTTTCTAGCAAACTCAAACTTCTTTACTTGTGCAGCAAAGTGAATTACATTCTCTTTTTTGACGGGAAAATCCATCAAGCTTTTGATATATTGCAGCTCTTGTTTTGTCTGAATTGTTTCAGAAAATCCAAGTTGGTCAGCCGCAGATAATAGCGATGGCAAATCTACCGAGGCTTCTTTTGCAAGAATCTTTTCAATACACTTAAAAATAAGCTGGTTGTTCTGATTACAGAAACTATTATAATCAATTATTTCATTGATTTCAACATACGATTCTAGACCATATGCAAACAAGCCAGCAAGAACTGCTGTCTCTGCACCTTGGTCTCCCAGTAATTTTTTCACTACCTTCTCCCGCAGCGATTGCAGCGATTGTGTTCACCGTAAATCAAACTTGGATTTTCCATGTATGTTTTACCGCAAATGCTACATTCTACTTCAACCTTAGTTGACTTCCCTCTGGTTCTACTGGCTTTCTTTCTGTTGTTAGACCATTCATCTTCTCCTTCGAGTTGAAATTGTCCGTCATCAACCCATTGGTTTTTCTTGGCTCTCACCGGAACTCTCCCTCTTTCTAATTCAGTTTTACTACTAGTTACGCGAAAATCTTCCTCCACAGTTGACTGCGGCTTTGAGGAAACCGCTTCCTCTTTTTGTTTTGTTTCTGATAAACTATTCATAAGTTGGTCAAGCAAAGCTTGCTTCTGCTCAACAGTAAGATTTTTAAGTAGATCTTTATCTATCATTTCCTTTTGCCTTTTTCAAAAAGTATGTCAGCCTTTCTACGTATATTATACTCTCTAGTCTTGATATTTTCAAGTCTTCCTTTAGCAGTTAGTTTCCATTCGTTGATTTTATGTGCTAGGTCATCATTTCTGAGAATTGTTGCGACTTTAGTTTCATGTTTTGCGTATGTATCCCACACACCACTGGACAACAGTTCAGATATAATACTCTGTAACGAGTTTTCACACCAACGAATTACATTCTCGCATTGGGCGCGTTCTGTAGCGACATGATCTACATATTGCAGAAGTTGATATGCATATCCAAAACATTCGTCTTGCGTTAATTTTTCTAGACTATCTAGTGATAAAGTTTCCGCCATAGCAAACTCTGCATTGAATTTGGTTGGCGTTATGTTTTTACCAGAAATATATCTATCAATACCATCTAAAAATTCTTTTAGTCTTTCAGCGGCTGTCAATTTGATTTCTCCAATCTTCTGTGCTATCTGAATATTTAAGAACAATTAACTCTATACCGTTTAATTCACACCAATCTTCCTTTATAAAATCTCTTTTGTTAGATTGCAAGAAGCCCGCCATAGTTTTATGAAAGAATTTACAAAACTCATAATGCTGTCTACCGTGAACTTCTATACCAAGCATTAGACTTGGAATAAAGAAGTCTAGGAATAATGCAGACTTCTTACTTGGACATCTTGATCCCGGCAACTTTACTTCTTCTAAAACTGTATAACCCCTGAACATATCGGTGAGCAATTCTCTTGCCAATATATGATACTTTGATTTAACAGTTTTGTCATTCTTTTTTACGATATATTTCTTTAAATTTATATTGTACTCACGACCATTTAGACCTACGACTTTCATAGCACACTTTTAATCTCATCATATAAGAAACTTTGAATCTCTTCATTTTCTTCAATGAATCTACTTAGGTTTGACATACCTTGAAACTTAAAGAATTTTTCTCTAGCTTCTGGTTCATCTACGACCTCGTTCTTCTTTAGAAGTTGTAGGATTCTTTTATCCTCTGACGCAACTGCGCTTATGATTGTGTACCAAGCACCTGCCTGTTTGATGAATGTAAGTTCGTTTGCTATCTCGCACAACTCTCTTGTCTCATCAATACCAACGCCGTATTTAATATATGATACTGCGGTTGAATTTGGCTTTCCGCCAGCAGCAGAGGTTTTAACTACCCAGTTGGCAACTTGACCTACATCATGACCTGCTTCGTCTGTCTCTTCCCACTTACCTCTATGCGTGATAACCATATTGGTTCCCGCCTGATATTGAAGCATGTTACCTGCGTCAGCCATCTTTGCTGGAGACCATCTAGACCCACCGGTATTTGCGATATTATGGGTAATGAAAATTAGAATTGCTCTGGTTCTAGCAACGTCATTGCTAATACGTTTGAAAAACATAGAGAGAAGTCTCGGTAGCTGCGCTCTAACGCCACCACGAACATCTCCGTCAAGTTCATCTTGCGGAACCATATTAGATACAGAGTCAATGATTGCTACAAAATCTGGTGTATTCTTAACATACGTCTCAATAGCATTAAGAAATGTTTCAGCGGACACTACAGGTTGATTGTCTGTCGCTTGCACAATTTTAATTTTATCTGAATCAAGACCCTTGATGCCTGTAAAGTTTTCTTTTGTCAGTCTACCTTCGGTGTTGAAGTAGAATACGTTTTTACCTGCTGCTTGCGCTTTAGCAGCGAAGTACAAAGAGGTCGTAGTCTTTCCGGTTTTAGGGTCGCCAGTCATAACAACAACGCTACCTTCTCGCAATCCTCCTCCCAGTGCCAAGTCTAGTGCTGGCGATATACCAATAGTATTAAACGTCTGTAGGTCTTGTAATACTTTTGTTCCTTGCTCAACAATATCTCCGTACTTTGCGATGATTTGATTACTTACAATATCATCACTAAACTTAGCCGTCGCTTTCTTTTTTGCCATTCTTTAGTCCTCTTAATTTATTCAATCCAGATTTCTTACCGTAAGATTTCTTTCTGTTCTGTGGATCTTTCTTTATTTCTAGTTCTTGAGTTTTATTTTGCTGCTCTTCAATTAATTTTAATTGCTTTTTTATTTCGGGTATTACCCTTTTGTTCTTTAGAGAGAACACTTTAGATAAGTAGGGAGAGTTGACCGCTCTGATAACAGCCGCCTCTCCATACTTTTTAATTAAAGAGTTAGCAGTAAATAATTGTTGTTTAAACGTCCAGTCCCAAGGTTTTTTATTCCAAAACTTATATGTTAGATTACCTTCGTTCTTATGTTCTGCTAAACGTAAACACATCATCTCTGCTAAATAAGCAGCGCAAGTACAATGATCTCCAGTTGACTGATGTTTGTATTTGCTTTTCTCAGTTCTTTTTCGTTTTGTCATAGAGTATTGCTTCTTCAAAGCAGTTTTCAATTGGGTCTTCATATTTATGCTCAACAATTAACTCTGGAGTTATGTACATTTTTTTATGAACTATACCGTCTTTAATAGTTCCGATTGTTATATAGCTTTTAGTTTTTTGGCCTATCTTGCCCATTGCGGACCTAATAAGATAAATGCCTTGCACATTTTCTAAATCAATATTAACTTCATGTGATCTAAATTGCAATAGTAATTCATCTGGAAATAGCTGTTCGTTATCGCATCTTTTTTTAACGTCCATCCACTCATCAAATGTTTCACAGTTAAACTCATCTCCATTAGATAATTTACACCTGATCCAAATTGCATCAATGTTGTTTCTGTATTTTTCTAAAAACTTTTTCTTATCCATATTACTGCTTTATATTAGTAGTACACTCAGGTCTTTTCCTATCTGGCGATCTGTATCTTAGATCATCTGACATCATAGATGCAGTTTCGGTCATCACAGTCGAACCCTTCTTATTACTAAAAATTTGCTGACTAAGCTGAGTCTCTTCGGCTTGAACTTTAGGTTCACATTTGTCAGCAAATGCTTTTATAACACTCTTTGCTCGATCTAGTTCTACTGATAGCTCGTCAATCCCAAGTTCTAAGTTTTCTTGAATATAAAATTTTTCAATCTTACTTAGTGGTCCTCGCTTACTCATTTATAAATCTCCTGTTAGCTCTAGTAAGGTAAATAGAATTTTTAGTTTGAAGGTAAATTAAATAGAAATCGAATGTTTCTTTACTTACTTGTTTTAATTTTGTTTCAAGATTTTTTCTGCTTGAGTTAATACCTATTGGGTCAAAGATTTGATTGTTATAGGTTTCAATAAAATATAATTTATTACTATTTTTTGTTAGGATTCTTGCGTATACCTTTTCCGTTGGCTTAATTACTTGTTTTCCATTTTTATTAAAATCAGCTTCTTGAGACTCTGTTTTATTATCTAGATAATCTTGCGTTTCTTTTATAAACTTCATTTTCCCTCCATAATATATCGTGTTTTTTGAGCATCATTCATTTTATTTATCTCTTTGGTAGGCTTTGTAGTATGCTCATGATGCCACGGTTTCTCTACTTTGGGTTGAGATTCGCGTTTCATCGCTTCCATTTCGTTGATTTTATTTTTATTCAACCTTGTGTTCTTGTCAGCAACACTTCCTATGGTATTGCTTCCCGCCATGAAACTGTGGAGTCCACCAGTAACTACTCTAAACAACCCTTCCTCGTTACAAAGAGGACAAGTCGTTAGTTCTGGGTCTGTGACCTTTTGGAACACATCACTGACTTCTGCTCCACAGTCTCTACATTCGTAATCGTAAATAGGCATTAGTTCTCCAATGCGTTAAGTATTCTTCCTAATATTCCATTACGTTGAATATCACTATATCCTAATC
>Ga0255779_1001597_pt1 | contig 25443 bp, 21 predicted proteins | sample 011ome_21_FD_179977 | JGI IMG/M metagenome (GOLD analysis project Ga0255779, IMG submission 179977) | Coastal salt marsh microbial communities from the Groves Creek Marsh, Skidaway Island, Georgia - 011508AT metaG (version 2) | ecosystem: Environmental > Aquatic > Marine > Intertidal zone > Salt...
CCATAGCGGGTGTCATTAGCCAGAGCGATGGCTTCCTCGTCACTCGAGACTCGGTAAATGGCGACCACGGGCCCGAAGGTTTCTCCGCGGCAGAGCATCATGTCCTCTGTCACATCAGTAAGGAGAGTGGGTTCGAAAGCGTAGGGGGCGATGTCGGGTCGATGAGCGCCTCCCGCGAGGAGCGTTGCTCCTCGCTCCAGAGCATCGCTCACGTGAGCCTGGACCTTCTCCAATTGTTCGGCGGAGATGAGAGCTCCCACTTTGTAGGAGAAATCAAACGCTGTGCCGAGCCTCAGCTTGGTGACCTCCTCGATGAGCCGGGGAACAAAGCGGTCATAGATGCCCTCGTGAACGTAGAGGCGCTCAATCGACATACACAGTTGTCCCGCGTTCGAGAAACTTGCGGTGATGGCTCCTTCGAGGGCCCGCTCCAGCGGAGCATCATCCAGAACAATCATCGGGTTCTTCCCGCCCAGCTCGGCAGAGAAACCAATAAGGCGACGAGCTGCTTGTTCGGCCACGATCTTTCCGGTCGCCGTTGATCCCGTGAACATCACGAAGTTGGCGTTGTTGATGATGGCGGTGCCAAGCTCTGGCCCATCTCCGATGACGACCTGGAAGAGACCTTCGGGAAGACCCGCCTGATAGAGCAGGTGAAGGGCTGACACAGCAGAAAAAGGAGTCTGTGCATCGGGCTTCAGAACAATCCCGTTCCCTGCCATGAGCGCAGGAACTGCATCGCTCAGCGGAAGGGTGAGGGGATAGTTCCAGGGGGTGATCATGCCCACAACACCTTTGGGCTGGAAGTGGACTCGCGTGTGAGTCACGAAAGGCAGTGCACCTTGGCGCTTCTCTGGCCGCAGGTGTGACTCGGCACTGTTGGCGTAGTAGCGGGCGGTGAGAGCAATGTCGGCCACCTCATCAAACGCTGACGCACGAGACTTTCCGGTCTCCCACTGGACAACATCGAGGAGGGTTCCCTGGTGCTCCAGCACCAGGTCGTGAAAGCGCATCATGACGCGCTTGCGATGAGCAAAGGACACAGACTTCCAGGACTCTGCCGCACGGCGTGCCTTCTCGAAGGCAACATCAACGTCAACGGCCTCGGACCGTGGCAGGGCGGCGATGAGGGACCCATCGAGAGGGGAGAAGTGTTCCTGTGTTCCCGCTCCGGGGAACACGAGGTTGGTCCAGGCACTCTGCTGCTCGCTCGAGATCGGCGGATGCACGGAAGGTGAGGATGCCGGCGTCGTTGCTGTGGGTGACATAGCTCTATGGTCGCGCATAATCCTGAAAGTGGGGAATAGTCCGCACTCTCTGCGCGTTATCGTGGAGCAACACCTATCCTCAGGAGAACCTATGTCCACCGTGATTGTTGATGTTGAGGGCATGACCTGCCAGCACTGCGTGAAAGCTGTCACCGCTGAGGTGGAAGGAATTCCCGGCGTCACTGAGGTGTCTATCGCCCTCGAGTCAGAGGGCACTTCCCACGTCACCGTGACTGCAGACGCTGAGGTTTCTCCGGAAGCTCTTCAGACAGCCATCGAAGAAGCCGGATACACCATGGTGGGAGCGCAGTCCTCCCCATGAGCCTGCCCATCCAGCTCGATATCGAGGGGATGACCTGCGCGTCCTGCGCGACCCGCATCGAAAAAGCCCTCAACAAGGTGGAGGGGGTGGAGGCGAGCGTCAACTACGCCACCGAACAAGCCACTGTGCTGGGCGATGCTCCCACCGAAGCTCTACTCACCGCCATCGAGAACGCTGGCTATCACGCCCATGTTCATAGTGATCAGCCCTCCACGGGGGTGGACCCGATGGTTGCCCTGCGCAACCGACTCATCATCTCTGCGTCCATGACGCTTCCCGTCATGGTTCTCAGCATGGTTCCGCCCTTCCAATTCCTTTTTTGGCAGTGGGTGGTCTTCGCGCTTGCGGTTCCGGTGGCGACCTGGGGTGCTTGGCCCTTCCACCGAGCTGCTGCGATTAACGCACGCCACGGTGTTGCCACCATGGACACCCTTATTTCTGTGGGAGTGGGAGCGGCGCTCGGCTGGTCGCTTTACGCTCTCTTCTTTGGTGGGGCTGGGATGCCTGGCATGACCATGACGCTGGAGCTCTTTGGTCAACCTGGTGAGGGAAGTCACGAGATTTATCTGGAAGTGGCGGCCGCTGTCACCACCTTCATGTTGCTCGGTCGTTACCTCGAGCACCGCGCAAAGCGCGATGCCGGAGCAGCCCTTCGAGCCCTGATGGAATCCGGAGCGAAAGAAGCCACCGTCCTGAGGGATGGGGTCGAAAAGCTTCTGCCCCTGGCGATGGTCACACAAGGCGATGTGATGGTGGTTCGACCAGGAGAGCGCATCCCCACAGACGGCGAGATCGTCGAGGGCGCAGCGGCAATTGACACCTCGATGATGACCGGTGAGTCAGTTCCCGTCGAAGCCACCGTGGGGGACAGTGTTTTGGGTGGGACGATCAACACGTCGGGACTGTTGAAGGTGAGGGCAACGCGTGTGGGCGATGACACCGAGCTTGCCCGCATGGCGAAACTGGTGGAGCGTGCCCAAACGGGCAAATCTGACGCTCAGCGTCTTGCCGATCGAATATCTGCAGTCTTTGTGCCCATCGTGATCGTGGTCGCCATTGTGACCTTTGCCGCGTGGATGGTTTTTGAGGGAAGCCTCACTATCGCGTTCCAAGCAGCAGTCGCCACGCTCATCATCGCGTGCCCGTGCGCGCTGGGTCTTGCCACCCCCACCGCGTTGCTCGTGGGTACCGGTCGCGGCGCGCAATTGGGACTGTTGATCAGTGGCCCGGAAGTTCTCGAGCACAGTCGCTCGATTGACATGGTGGTGCTGGATAAGACCGGAACCTTGACCACAGGAAACATGAGAGCGCTTGCCGTGCATGCTGAGGTTGGCCACACCAATGATGAGGTTCTGGGACGCGCGGCAGCAGTCGAAGCAGGGTCAGAGCACCCCCTTGCTCGGGCCATTGTCGACAAGGCTCGAGAAGAGAGCATCTCGATCCCCCAGGCCACACGCTTCAGCACAGAGGCTGGCTTTGGTGCCAGCGCAACCATCGGCGCAGAGAGCGTTGCGGTGGGTCGACCTGCCTGGTTGGAATCCCAAGGCTTCGTCCTCTCGTCCGAGCTCCAGAAGCACTTGGACGAGCTTCACCTGACCGGAAACACCGTGGTCGGTGTTGCCTCAGGACAGAGTGTCGTTGGCCTCATCCAGATTGCCGACACACTCAACGATTCGAGCGCCGAAGCCATCGCCACGCTGCAGTCCCTGGGGCTGACCACCGTGATGGCGACCGGTGATCACGAATCTGTGGCGACCGCTATTGCCCAGAGTGTGGGAATAGATCGGGTCGAAGCCGGCCTCACACCGGAGGGCAAGGCTGACTTGATTGTTCGCTTGCAAGCTGAGGGACACCAGGTGGCGATGGTGGGCGATGGGATTAACGATGCGCCCGCCTTATCAACGGCCAACCTTGGCATTGCCATGGGGACCGGAACGGATGCCGCCATGAGCGCTGGCGATCTGACCATTACGCGGGGTGACCTCATGGGGGTTGCGGATGGAATCCGCTTGGCGCGTAAGACTTTGGGAACTATCCGGGGGAACCTGTTTTGGGCCTTTGCCTATAACGTCGCAGCGATTCCACTCGCCGTAGCAGCCGTGTTGAACCCGGTGGTTGCCGGATTGGCGATGGCATTCTCTTCAGTCTTTGTGGTGACTAACTCGCTGCATCTTCGGTCTTTTCGCCCCACCACATAGAGAGCTGGCCTTGGACAAATTCCTCGAGGGTCAGCTCGTCGGGGTCGAGCGCTCTGGCATCGCGGTATGACTCCTGGAAGTAAGCGTTTCTGCGTATCTCGGCCCAGTCCCGAATCGCATCGAAGGGGTCTCGTGGCATCGCGCTTTGCTTCTTGATGGTGCGAACGACCCCTCGAATTCCGAGAATCATCAGGGTGAGCCCCAGCACCCCACCCAGAGCGATAAGCCATCCGGTGAGAGCGAATGGAGTCACCACGATGGAGAAGAGTCCCAAGGCAGAAAGGGAGAACCAGTTTCCGAGTGCGCGGGCTGGTAGAGGTGCGAGCCCGCGAAAGAACGTGTACCAGGCGGTACCGTTTTCTTCCCACCAGGGCCAGGACTCAGGAATCCCAGGAGCGTCTGCGTAGGGCTTCCACCCTGGTTCAGGCTGAAACCCCTGGTAGAGGGAGATCCATCGGGGGTGGGGCGTGCGCCACCCATCGGGTGGGTTGAACCGCAGGGGTAGAGTCCCGAGGTCCACCTGACTTCTGATCACGCCTCGAGAGTAGCGGGCGCTGGTGGGGGTTTAACGAACATGGCCCCCAATGCCACCAGCAAGGGGAAAATCGCCGCGATGAGGCTCGCTCCGAGGTAGGAGCCAGAGAACGAAAGACCGAGCGCAAAATACAGCGGACCCAGAGCCGTTGAGGCAAGCCCGATCGACGTGGCGATTCCTCGGATGGCGCCAATGTGACCTCGCCCGTAGTAGCGCACGAAAGCTGCTGCTTCTACTCCTCGGAGCGCACCCATGGAGGCCCCCAACAACAAACCAAAGATGATGCCGCTGATGCCCTCGGTCACCAACGGCAGAATCAGGAGGGTTCCACTGAGGGTGAGCATTGATCCCGCAACTCCCCAGCGCGGATCGATGCGATCGACGATCGCCCCGAGACCCAGAGTTGCCGCCACCGCCGCCACAGTCTGAGGGATGAAGTTGGCGGCTGCCTCCAGGGTGCTGAGCCCCTGAGCGCCGAGGATGGAGATGAGGTGGAAGGCGAGTCCTGTGGAGAGCATGCCCACCATGAACCCCGACGATGCTAAAACCCAGAACATCCCTGTTCGCAACGCTTCCCGAGAGGTGTAGCCAGATTCGGGCACAATCACGATGTGAGTTCCGGTCTCGGTGGTGGTTCTGGGGAGATCTTTGGGAAGCAAGAAGGCAATCGGCAGGACAATAATCGCGACCAGCAGGGCTTCGATTCTCCAGGCTGTAGAGATATCGGTCAGAGCAATCAAGCGCTCCACCCCGACAGGAGCTAACGAGATCCCTGCGGAGCCCACGGCCCCCACAATCCCCAGTGCCAGACCAGGTTTGTGGGTGATGGTGCGAGCAATCAGAGTGGTGGCGGCCAGAGAGAGCGCCCCCTGCCCTGTCATGCGCAGTCCGACGTAGGAGGCAGTGAGGCCGATGATGTCGGTGATGAAGCTTGCCAAAAATACGACCGTCATCAGAAGGAAGCCAATAACGATGATGGCGCGCTTCGCGCCGTACTTATCGAGCAGACGACCCAGAATCGGCATCGTGAGCGCACCAGTCAGGGTCGCCAGCAGGTAGCTAAACGAGATCGCGGTGCGATCGATGTCGAGTGATTCAATCAGAGGGTCAGTGAAAGGTGAGAGCCCGGCAGTCTGGCCGGGGAAAGTCATTGCGGTGAGCATGCTGCCCGCTGCCACAATCAACGCCCACCAGACCAGAGGCTGCTTCGATGGCTTCCGCGCCTCTACGGGTTGCTGGTAGACCGGGATAGAGCCGGTGACGGGCAGAGGAATCTCACCAGTGGGAGGGTGGGCGCTCACGAGAGGCCACCGGGAATTCCCAGTGCCTGATGGAGTTGGCGAGGTGTGTCAATGACGTGGTGGGCTTTCTCCCATTCCGCCGGTCCGCCATAACCCCAGCGCACCATGATGGTGTCAATTCCGTGGTGTCCGGCGCCCTCGACATCGTGGATCCGGTCTCCCACCATGATGGCGTTATCGGTGGGCAGACCCTTCTGGCGAAGACCAGCGAGAGCATCTTCAACGACCTCCGCTTTGGATCCTCGAGTCTCGTCATCCGCAGCACACGAAATCACGTCAAAGAAGTCGGAGAGAGTGAAGTGCTCCAGCATGATGGTGGCGGGTGTGGTCGGCTTTGACGTTGCAATGGCGAGGTGAGCGCCCGCATCCCGAAGGCCGAGCAAGAGGTCAGCGATACCATCGAAAAGTTTGGCGTCATAGACCCCCACGTCGAGATAGCGACCGCGATAAATCGTGACTGCCTCCCGGGCTTCTGAAGGACTCATCTGGCCGCGGACTTCGAAGGATTGTGGCAAAGGTGGGCCGACCCAGCGCCGGAGTTCGGCCATTGTGGGAACCTCGCGGCCCATCTCCTTCAGTGTGAAAGCGATGGTGGAGACAATTCCTGGGGCCGAATCGACGAGGGTCCCATCCAGATCAAGGAGGACGCTCTGGTATGTCAGCACTGGAAAAGCCTAGGGGATGCGGCCCTAGAACAAACGCTGGTGATGGTCGTCAATTCCTCGCATCTGGTCGTAGTCGAGAACCAGGCAGCGGATGCCACGATCTTCGGCCAGGGTGCGCGCTTGAGGCTTGATTTCTTGGGCGGCGTAGACCCCGCTCACAGGCGACAGGTGGGGATCACGGTTGAGCAGCTCGAGGTATCTGGTGAGCTGTTCGACCCCGTCGATGTCTCCCCGGCGTTTGATTTCTATGGCCACGTGAGCACCGTGTGAATCGGTGGCGAGAATGTCGACAGGTCCGATAGCTGTCATGTATTCCCGCCGCACCAGAGTGAAGCCCTCACCGAGTAGCTCGATCTGTTCGGCGAGCAACTTCTGCAGGTCTGCTTCGACCCCGTCTTTGATGAGCCCGGGATCCACGCCCAAGTGGTGACTGTGGTCTGAATGGATCTCGTGGATATTGACCATCAGTAGGTCGGAGGTCTTGTGGTGGAGGACCTTCCAGGTTTCGATCACCCCGGCCTCGACCTGCTCAGCATCAGGTGTGAGAACCTCGAGTGAGCACGGTGGTGGCATCCAGTTGAGCGGCTTGTAACTGCCACCGTCAGAGTGAATCAGAACACTTCCATCGCCTTTGACCATGATGACCCTCGTGGCGAGAGGCAGATGTGCGCTCAGTCGACCTGCGTAATCAACAGAACAGGTTGCAATGACGAGCCGCATGGGCTTTCAGTGTAGAGGGTCTAGTCCGCAGGTGGCTTTGCCGCGGGAGCCGCGAAGAACGCCAAAATGATGACCCCGACAACCACCCATAGGGCAGCAAGAATCCCGATGGACTCCCCCAGGCCTCCAATCAGTGGTGGCCCGATGAGAAAGGCTCCATAGGCGACTGTCGCGACTGCGGACACTCGCGCGGCGCTTCCGGTGGGATTATCCGCTGCTGCGGACATTCCCACCGGGAACCCCAAGGAGCTTCCCAAGCCCCACATGAGTGCTCCCACACCACTCAGGAGTGGTTGCTCAACAAGAATCACCAAAGTGAGTCCGGCGATGGCCATAGCTGCAGACCCCTGGAGTACTGGGACCCGACCGAACCGGTCGAGTAGGTAAACCCCTCCAATGCGACCCGCCATCATTCCTACGGTGAAGAATCCGAACCAGAGCGCCCCCACGGCATTGGTCTGATCGCGGCCATCGACGATGGCCAAAGCTAACCAGTCATTGGCGGAACCCTCGGCAAAAGCCATACCCAGCGCAATGACACCGATTGCCAGCGTGCGCGGCTCTTTCCACACCCTTAGCCGATCGGCCAGTGTGGATTTTTGCTCTACCCCGTCCTCCTCACCTGCTTCAGGATTAGGGGTCATGAACCGGGAGACAAACCACAACGTGGGAGCCATGATGAACGCCATCACGATGGTGTGAGGGGCGATACCCACGCCGAGGAAGCTCATCAGTGCAGAAAGCCCCGCTCCTGCCACAGTCCCGAGCGACCAAAATGCGTGGAACCACGGCATGATGTTGCGGTTGACCGCCTTCTCGACCGCCGCACCTTCAACATTCATGGCCACATCGGCAATGCCATTCCCCGCTCCCGCCATGATGATGGCAACGACGGTCAGTGCGTAGCTGGATACCCAGGCTGATCCAACACCAATTCCTGCGAGACCCAGGAGTCCCAGGAGCCCAAAAAACAAGATGGTATTTCGTAAGCCGAGCCAAGCGATGATGTGGCTCGAGAAGACCAGTCCGCTGACTGCCCCGAGTGCCCCTGTAAAGAGAAGAGCAGCGACTTCGGCTGTGGAGATATCGAGGCCATCGCGAATGGCAGGAACACGAGCTAACCAGGTAGAGAAGCCAAGACCATTGATGGTGAACACCACAAAGAGGGCGTTCCGCCACTGTGTCGGGGTCCGCAAGTTAGCGTGATTCACCCGTCACCATCCATCTCTCGCCTCTGGCTCGAAGCCCCAAGGTAAGAGCTCTGGCACCAATGTAGCTGACGCCGAAGGCTGCCTCGAGCATGAGCAGACCCCCCAGATTCACTCCCGAAACTTCCCACTGGGTGATGGATGCCAGCCACAGAAACGGGGCAAACATCACGACGTTGAGGACTCCGGTGAGAGCCAGATATTTGCCGTCCCCGGCGCCGATCAGAACACCATCCAGGACAAACACGAACCCTGAGAGGGGGAGGGTCAGTGCGAGCAGAATCAGCACCACCACAAGGACCTCTCGGAGCGGTCCATCAGAAGTCATGACAAAAGGAAGCACGGGTGAGAGCAGACCGGTGAGGATCGCTAACATTCCTCCCCCCATGAATCCCCATGCCATCAGAGTCGAGGTCGTCTGGCGCACCGTCTGGACATCGCCAGATCCCAAGTCATGCCCGACCAACGCTTGAGCAGCAATTGCCAGGGCGTCCAAGGCGAGCGCGAGGAGACTGAAAATCGTGAACACGATGTGCCAGGCAGCAAGTTCTCGGGTTCCCAGGCCTGTTGCCACAACAACGGTGGCGATGAGTGCGACCCGCAAACTGAGTGTTCGTACGAACAACCAACTTCCCGAGCGGACTGCAGCACTGATACCGAGCATGCCAGGAGTCAAGGAAACCCGGTGAGCTCTCGCTTCGCGAATGACAATCGCGAGAAAGACGGCGGCCATTGCCCACTGGGCGAGGACTGTTCCAAGAGCTGATCCGATGAGGCCCAAGCCCATCCCGTAGATGAGAACTGCGTTCAGTGCTGCGTTCGCACTAAATCCAGCCAGGGCAATCCAGAGAGGGGTTCTCGTGTCCTGGAGACCGCGCATCAGCCCAGTCGCGGCAATCACGAGAAGCATGCCGGGCAGCCCCCACCAAGAGATGGTCAGGTAAGAGACTGCGCCAAGGGACACATCACCTGCGGCACCAAACCACCCCACCACCAGCGGCGTGAGTGCGTATCCGAGAGCACCCAGGAGGACACCCAGCCCGAGAGCAAGCCAGAGGCCATCGATTCCGGCGGAGAGTGCTCCGGGCCGATTACCTGCACCCAGCCGCCTCGCCACAATCGGGGTTGTCGCGTAGGCGAGAAAGATTAACAGACCAATGACTGTTGTCAGTATGGTGCTGGCGAGCCCGAGGCTTGCGAGGGCGCTCGCCCCAAGATGACCCACCATCGCCGTGTCGGTCAGTAGGAACAGCGGTTCGGCGATGAGAGCGCCTAAAGAGGGAATAGCGAGTGCCAGAATTCTCTTCGTGAGGGAGGCATCGGGCACGTGCGTAGGCTACCGCCCAGCGTGCTCCCTGAATCGGTCATTAGGGTGTGTGGTGTGGCTACAAGCGGTATAGAACTTGACGAGCGGGACCCCTCCATCCACCCGGGAGATGACCTCTACCTCCATATGAATGGGCGGTGGATAGAGCGCTCACCTATCCCCGAGGACAAGGCTCGCTTTGGTGCCTTCACCATCATCGCGGAAGAAGCCGAAAAGGCTGTTCGGGAGATTTTGGAGGAAGCGGCGAGCGCTCCCGTTGGTTCAGACGCGAGGAAAGCCGGCGAGCTTTTCGGAAGCTTTATGGATGAGGACCGCATTGAGCAGCGCGGTCTTGAACCACTTCACGCGGTGATGGAGCAGATCGCAGACGCGTATGGAAAGGGCAGAGATGCTCTGCTCGCCCAGCTCGGTCTCCTCGAAAGGGGCGGAAGCGAGGGACTCTGGCAGCTCTTTATTGACAACGACCCTGGAGACCCCGAGAAATATGTGATGTTTCTCGAGCAGGGCGGGATTGGTTTACCCGATGAGTCCTATTACCGAGACGAGGCATTTCAAGAGATTCGAGACTCCTACCGCGCGCATCTGGAGCGAGTCTTTACGTTGACGGGACTCGACAACGCCGCCGAGCGTGCTGCCGGAGTGCTGGATTGGGAAACCAGGTTGGCCTCGCACCATTGGGACAACGTGCAATCCCGAGATGCAGAAGCCACCTACAACCCGACCACCCTGGAGGACCTCCGCACTACGTTGGCGGGTTTCCCGCTCGACACCTGGCGTGAAGCGTCTGGCATCGCGGAGGAGAAGTTCGCGCAGGTCATTGTCCGCCAACCCAGTTTTGTCAGCGCCCTGGCGGGACTCTGGGATTCGGAAAGCCTCGATGCGCTCCGGGATTGGATGCTGTGGGGGGTCATCAAGTCTTTCTCCCCCTATTTGAACGCAGACCTCGTTGCCGCGCATTTCGACTTTTTCGGTAAGACGCTCTCGGGCACCCCCAAAATGCGTCCCCGATGGAAGAGGGCCGTGTCGTTTGTTGAGGGTGTAATGGGGGAGGCAGTCGGGAAGCTCTACGTCGAGCGCCATTTCCCTCCCGAGGCCAAGACTCAGATGGACGAGCTAGTCAAGACCCTGCTCGAGGCATATCGAGAGAGCATCAAGTCGCTGAGCTGGATGAGTGACGACACGAAGCAGAAAGCGCTTGAGAAACTTGCGACCTTCAAACCCAAAATCGGGTACCCCGAAAAGTGGAAGGACTATTCCGCTCTTGAGGTGACCGCAGATGACCTGTGGGCGAATGTTGTCGCAGGTCATGAGTTTGAGTTCCAGCGGGAGCTCCGAAAAATTGGGTCACCACTCGATCGCGACGAATGGTTCATGACTCCTCAGACGGTCAATGCGTATTACAACCCGGGTTTCAATGAGATTGTCTTCCCCGCGGCCATCCTGCAATACCCCTTCTTTGACCCCGAGCGGGATGCTGCCTCGAACTACGGAGCGATCGGTGCGGTTATCGGTCACGAAATCGGCCACGGCTTTGATGACCAGGGTTCTCGCTTTGATGGCCATGGACGCCTCCACAACTGGTGGACCGATGAGGACCGAGCAGCATTTGAAGAGCGAACACGGGTCTTGATTGATCAGTTCAATGCGCTGAGCCCGAAAGATATTCCAGGCCACACCGTCAACGGTGAGCTCACGATTGGCGAGAACATTGGTGACCTAGGGGGGTTGGCCATCGCCTGGAAGGCGTACCTGCTTTCCCTTCATGGTTCCACTCCACCTGTCGTTGAGGGGATGTCAGCCGAGGAGAGGTTCTTCCTCTCGTGGGCTCAGTCCTGGAAGTTGGCGGTCCGCACGGAAGAAGCTAAGCGACTGCTCCAGATTGACCCTCACTCGCCTTCTGAATTTCGGTGCAACCAGATTGCTCGTAACCTGAATGAGTTCTACGACGCTTTTGGGGTCACTCCCGAGCACGATTTGTGGCTTGACCCCGAAGACCGAGTAAGCATCTGGTAATCACCGGAAAACCCCGCTACGCTGTGGGAAACAGGAATACATTCCAAAATTGGAATACATATCGGAGGCTTTTATGAAGGGCAAGATTCTCTTCGTTTTTGGTTTAGCGATGGGCTATGTGCTGGGGACCCGCGCTGGCCGCGAACGCTACGAGCAAATCAAGGCGGGCGCCGAAAAGGTCTGGATGGATCCGCGAGTTCAGGAGCAGGTTCACACCGTGGAGGAGTTTGTGAAGGACAAGGCCCCTGATCTCGCCGACAAGGCAACGTCAGCCGCGAAGAAGGTTGCCACGACAGTGCGCAACGCTCGCGGAGAAAAAGGCGCATAGGTTTCGTGAGCGAACCCCAGGGAGCTCGGTCACGAGCGAAAGGTAAGTCATTCCTTTCGCTCATTACCGATGTCCCTCATCTCATCTCGCAGCTCATTAGAGCCGAGATTGAGTTACTGAAGGCTGAGCTGGTCTCGAAGCTCAAAGCAGTAGGAATTGGACTCGGGCTTTTTGTGGTCAGCCTGTCGCTGATTCTGTTGGCCCTCTTGTTACTGATTTTTGCGGGAGTCTTTGCGCTGTCGCTGGTTCTTCCCCTATGGGCAGCGACCTTGATTGTCGCGGGCGTCGTCATTCTCGCCGCGATTGTGGTTGCGGGGATTGGCGCAGCAGTGATGGCGAGATCCAAATCTCCACTTCCCAACGAGACGGTCGAGAGCATCCGGGAGGACATCCGAGTCGTCCGAGGTCGCAAGTAGATGTCTCGGTCCACTGTTCGCACCTATGTTCAAGAGACCCGCGAGGATCTTGGCGCGACCCTGGATGAGATCGAGCACCGACTGCGCCCGGACGTCATTGCCAAGAAGGCAGGCGCCTGGGTGGCACGGTCATGGGATGAGGATTCGACCCCGTGGTTGATCGCGCTGGGAGTGACCGTTGTGGGTGCTGTGGCCGCAGTCTTGTGGGCACTCCTTGGCGAGGACTAGTCGCGAACTTTCACGACTACTCGGCCCCGGGTGAGTCCGGAGAGCACCCGCGGTGCGGTCTCTAGCGCGTCAGCGAGGTCAATGACCTGAGAGATATGGTCGAGGGGCAGGTTCGCGCCAGCGAAGAGACTCCACAACTCGTCTCGAACGTCTTGAGATTGGAACACGGAGTTGATACCCACCAAACTCACTCCGCGAAGAATGAAAGGCAACACGGTCGTCGGAAGGTTCGAGCCCGCCGCCAAGCCGCACGCGGCCACGACACCATTGCTACGGGTCGAGGCCAGCAAGGTGGCAAGCATCTCCCCTCCAGCCTGATCAATGGCGCCGGCAAATTGTTCCGGTAGTAGAGGCCTGGAGGGCTGAGCTAAGAACTCCTGGCGCGACATGATCTCGGTTGCGCCCAGCATGGTCAGGTATTCGGCTTCGTCGGTACGTCCCGTGATGGCGATGGTGCGGTAGCCGGCATGGGAGAGCAAAGCCAGTGCCAGCGAACCTACGCCGCCTGCTGCACCAGTGACCGCGATAGGAAGGTCAGAGTCTGGGCTCACCCCGTGGTGCTCCAGTGCTCTGATGGCGAGCCCAGCAGTGATGCCCGCGGTCCCCAGGGTTGCAGCATCCTGCAGGGAGAGGCCTTCGGGAATGGGAATTACATGCTCGGCATCGGCCATGACGCGGGTCGCGAGCCCGCCGTGACGGTTTTCTCCATAGCCATATCCCGTGATCACCACGGATGTTCCGGAGGGAACCTTCGGGTCGGAGCTCTCCGATACGACCCCGGCACAATCAATACCGGGAATCAGAGGGGGCTTCCGCACCACACCTGGTGACCCGGTGAGTGCCAGTGCGTCTTTGTAGTTGAGTGCGGAGTAATGAACATCAATCGTGAGGGAGCCCTCCCCCATTTGTGAGAGCGCAATATCGTTTCGAAAGTGCGTGGTGAGTTGCCCGGACCCGTCCGAGGAAATCCACCAACCCGTGGCGTGGTTAGCCAAAGAGCATCGCCGCCGCCTCGTAGCGCTCGTCGGGAACTGTCTTCAGGGCGCCCAAAGCTTCCACAAAATCCACTCGCTTGATATCAGTTCCGCGCAGCGCGACCATGTGACCCCACTGCTGATCGTTGACCAAGTTGATGACACTCATGCCAAACCTGGTTGCGAGAACCCGGTCAAACGCGCTGGGGGTCCCACCGCGTTGGATGTGCCCCAAAGTGGTCGCCCTTGTTTCAATGCCGGTTGCCTCTTCGATGAGGGGAGCGAGCATCTCTCCAATTCCCCCGAGTCTCGGGCGACCGAAGGCATCAAGACCGCGTTCGGAGTGGGCGTCATCCATGGTGTCGAGTGCGAAGCCCTCTGCCACCACGACCAGAGGGGCTCGACCGCGGTCGTAGGCGGAGCGAACCCAGCCCACCAACTCATCCAAGCTTGTTTTTCGCTCGGGGATGAGGATGGCGTGAGCACCAGCTGCCATTCCGGAGTGCAAGGCAATCCAGCCCACGTGACGCCCCATAACCTCCGCGACCATGCAGCGGGAGTGCGAATCTCCGGTGGTGCGCAGGCGGTCCATCGCCTCGGTGGCGATACTCACCGCGGTGTCGAAGCCGAAGGTGAAGTCTGTGCCGTTGAGATCGTTATCGACGGTCTTGGGCACTCCCACGATCGGGATACCCGTGTCGCTCAATTCTTTTGCCGCGGCGAGGGAGCCCTCTCCACCAATCGCGATGATCGCGTCAACATCGTGCTCCTGTAGCACTTCCTTGACTCGATCGGGGCCACCGTAGTCAAAAGGGTTGGTCCGAGAGGTTCCGAGAATGGTGCCACCCTGCTTGGAGATTCCTTTTACTTCGTGGCGGGTGAGGGGCATGATGTCGGGCTCGCACAACCCTTTATAACCGCCTACGAATCCCACGAACTCATGTCCGTACACGCGCGTTCCCTTGAGAACAGCTGCTCTAATGACCGCATTCAATCCGGGGGCGTCGCCACCGCTGGTGAGCATTCCAATCTTCATGGTTCTATTCTCCCTGGTTGAGAGAGAGCACGGGACACAGAACCCTAATCGTTTCCTTAGGTTTCACCAAGGGCGCGTATAGGCAATCGCTTTAGTGTGGAAGCACTTCACCATTACAAAGACTCACAAGGAGATCACATGGCTGAGAAAAAAGAGGCCGTCACAGCAACCGATCACGTTGCCAACACGGTCGACACTGGTTTAACCGCAAGTACTGAGTATCCAGGCCAAACCATGGGAATCGTTGCCCTGGTTCTGTCCTTCTTCACGCAGGTTCCCGCGCTGATTCTGGGAATCATCGCCTGGGTCTGGTCGAACAAGGCGGGCGTCAACAATGTCCCGGCCAAGGTTGCCGTTGCCGTGAGCTCCGTCTTGATGGTGTTGGGAATCCTTGCCGTCGTTGGCTGGATTGTCCTGGTCGCCTCCACTGTGGGTGAGTTTGGGGACCTCGATATGTGGGGCGGGATGGGTCCCAGAGGACTTCGTTCCTAAGTTCCTTCTCTTTCGAGTACTGCCATAGCGGCATTGTGACCTGCAATGCCGCTCACGGCACCCCCTCGTCTGGCACCTGACCCGCAGAGAAGAATTCCGTCATCTTCCGTCGCAACTCCCCACCGTTGCTCTGCTGTGGCGAGGTCCTCATCGTCTTCGACGAAGGGCCACTGAAGGAGACCATGGAAAATGTTTCCTCCAGGCAGACCCAAAGCATCCTCGAGATCCTGGGTTGTTTTAGTTTCAATACAGAGGTCGCCATTCTCATCCCGCAACAGCACATCTTCCAGAGGTTCAGCCAGCACACTGTTGAGTGATGCCACGACTGCCTCCTGCAGAGCATCCCGCAGGGCGTCGTTCTCCATCGTGCGAGTGAGACGGTGGGGGACATGAAGCCCAAACACGGTCAACGTGTGAGCCCCTGATTGCTGAAGCTCGGGGGACAAAATGCTCGGGTCGCTCAGAGAGTGACAGTAGATCTCACAGGGCAGGGGGTCTGGGATTGACCCTTCTGCAGCTGATTCGAACCCTGTTTGGAGTTGCGACCAGGTTTCGTTGATGTGGAATGTTCCCCCAAACGCCGCCTCTGGACTGAGGGATGGATCCTTCAGTTTCGGCAGACGTTGGAGCACCATGTTGACTTTCACTTGCGCGCCCTCAGGGGCTGGGTTCACAGCAGGTCGACTGCGTAGTCTGGCGAGTTCGGCCGGAGCAACGTTGACCAGCACATAGCGACCCGTGATGGTGTGAGTCTCACCATCCTGGGTGTAGGTGACCTCTTTGTTGGCACTGATGGCGCTGACTGAGGCTCCCGAGATCAGAGTGGCACCTGCCGCTCTGGCGGCCTGAAGAAGTGCGCCGGAGACAGCACCCATCCCGCCAATCGGGACATCCCAGTCACCGGTTCCCCCACCAATCACGTGATACAGGAAACACTTGTTGGCATCCAGGTCGGGGTCGCTATTGGGAGCAAAGGTACCGATGAGGCCGTCGGTGAGAACGACACCCTTCACCACATCGTTCTGGAAGGCGCTCTCGATGGTGTCACCAATGGGGGTCTCAATGAATCTGTCCCAGAGCGCACTATCGCCGGTCATGCTGGTCACGTGCTCGCGCGCTTCGCTGCGGGTGATGAGTGGGTCCGTAACTCCGGGAAAGAGCGCCTGAGCCAGGGCAGCAGTCTCTGAGTAGAACGTGTTCCAGGCATCCGCATCAGCGCTCGCACCGATACGGGCAAAGGACTCAGTGGTCAGATCAGCATCCTCATTGTCGATCAGCAGGCCGAGGGTGTCGCCGGGGACGGGGGTGTAGGAGGAGTAGCGACGTTTTGCCAGCGAGATGGGAAGAGATAGGTCATCGATGATTTTTTGGGGGAGCAGGCTGACCAGGTAGGAGTATCGAGAGAGCCTGGCGTCAACACCGGCAAAAGTTTGTTGCGACACCGCGGCACCGCCCCACTCCTCGAGGCGCTCCAACACGGTGACGGAGAGGCCCGCTCCCGCGAGATAGGCGGCAGCGGTGAGGCCGTTGTGGCCACCGCCCACAATGACAACGTCGCTGTTTCGTGTGCTCATGGCACCACAGTCTAGGCAGGCTGATGATGCTCCTGGTCGCTGGCCGCATTCGGGATGCGCCCGTCAGGGTCGAGGCCGTAGCATGCTGGGTATGCCTAGCGCGACCCCTCGAACTACTACTGGTCAGGGAGTGAGCGGAATTTCTTTCGCGCACTCCCTCGCCGACGACTCCGTAGCCCTGGTGCGGTCCTGGCTCAATAGAGCAGCGCAGCTTCACCGCAAACCTGACGCGAGCTCAGAGCGGCTCGCGGGTGTCCTGAAGGACCCCAAAGGTCCGGCCTTTGCGCTCGGTTTTGTGGATCGTGTTGCGAGACCAGAAGATTTGTCCGTTGCGGCTCGAAACTTCCGCGAACTCTCCCGAGATATCCCCGGTTTCCTGCCTCCTGTGCTCCGGCTGTTGATTCAGGTCGGTGGCTTCTTTGCTCCCATATTTCCGGGGATTGTCGTCCCTCTGGCCCGCTGGGCACTGAAAACCCTTATTGGGCACCTGATTATTGACGCCAGTGAGAACAAGCTCTCGTCTTCCTTGAAGCGACTGACCCAAAAGGGTGACCAACTCAACATCAACCTCTTGGGTGAAGCAGTTCTGGGGGACGAGGAAGCTGATCGCAGGCTTGCCGGGGTTCGCGCTCTGATTGCCCGGGAGGACGTGGACTATGTCTCGGTCAAAGTCTCGGCCATTTCGAGCCAGCTCTCCATGTGGGCGTATAAGGAAACTGTGGATCGAGTCGTCAAGCGACTGATTCCCCTCTACACCGAAGCAGCAGCCTCCAATCCCCCCACGTTCATCAACTTGGACATGGAGGAATTCAAAGACCTCGACATGACCCTTGATGTCTTCGAGCGCGTGCTGGGTGACAAGGGCCTGCGCTCTTACACCGGGGGGATTGTGTTGCAGGCCTACCTCCCTGAAGCACTCGCTGCCATGAAGCGCATCCAGAGTTTTGCTGCAGCCCGAGTCAAAGCCGGGGGAGCACCCCTGAAGGTGCGCGTGGTGAAGGGCGCCAACCTTCAGATGGAGCAAGTCGATGCAGAGCTGCACGACTGGCCACTTGCCGTGCTGCCCTCCAAACAAGCCAGTGACACCAACTACAAACGAGTGCTCGAGTGGTCGCTCACCCCCTCACGGAGCAAGAACGTCCGCATTGGTGTTGCCGGCCACAACCTGTTCGATGTGGCCTTCGCCCATCTCTTGGCTGAGCGACGCGGCGTGAGTAGCGGCATCGATTTCGAAATGCTGATTGGTATGGCCCCCGACCAGGCCGATGCGGTTCGCGAGACGGTCGGTGGCTTGATTCTTTACACCCCGGTCGTCCACCCCAAAGAGTTCGACGCCGCCGTTGGATATTTGGTGCGCCGCCTGGATGAGAACGCCAGCTCCGAGAACTTCATGTCGGCAGTGTTTGACCTGCACGACAACGACGACATCTTCCGGCGTGAAGAGAAGCGTTTCCGTGATTCCTTGGCGGCGCTCACCGCGAAAGCCCCACCCGTACATCGGGCTCAACATCGCGGGGCAGAGTCTGCACGCGGAATCAAGCCCGGTGAGCCCTTCCACAATGAAGCAGACACCGACCCCTCCATCGCTCACAACCGTGAATGGGCAGACGAGATTCGCTCTCTCGCGAAGTCCAAGCGGGGGAAGTCTCTGGGACTTGAGTCACTGCGTAAAGGGGGAATCCCCGACTCGCTTGGACCTATCAAGGGCGGCATTGCGGTCGATGACCTCGTCGCTAGGGGGCGCCAAGCCGGAGCGGAGTGGGCCAAGAAGTCAGCTGCAGATCGCGCCGCCATCCTCTTGGCAGCTGCCGATCAGTTAGCCCTGAAACGCGCAGATCTCTTGGCCGTGATGATGCAGGAAGCCGGAAAGACTCTCCAAGAGGGCGATCCTGAGGTCAGCGAAGCCATCGACTTTGCTCGCTACTACGCTCAGTCGGCTCTGGAACTAGAAGCCATTGATGGCGCCGAGTTTCAGCCGGCCCGGTTCACCTTGGTAACACCCCCATGGAATTTCCCCGTGGCGATTCCTGCGGGGTCAGTGCTGTCGGCGCTTGCCGCCGGTAGTGCTGTGGCCATCAAGCCAGCACCTCAAGTTCGGCGCTGCGGCGCGGTCATGGTGGAAGCACTGTGGGCCGCCGGCGTGCCCAAGGATGTCCTCCAATTGGTGGACGTGGAGGAGGGCCAGATTGGTCGCGGGTTGATTTCTCACCCAGGGGTAGACCGTTTGATTCTCACCGGTGGCTTTGAGACCGCACAGTTGTTTAGATCCTGGCGAGCTGACCTGCCCCTTCTCGCGGAAACCAGTGGCAAGAACGCCCTGATTGTCACGCCGAGTGCTGACTACGACTTGGCCGTTGCCGACATCGTGAAGAGCGCCTTCGGTCACGCTGGCCAGAAATGTTCCGCAGCCAGCTTGGTCATCCTGGTGGGATCGGTGGCGAAGTCCGAGAGATTCCGCCGCCAACTCATGGATGCCGTGACCACGTTGCGGGTGGGATATCCCGATGACCCCGAGTCCGTCATGGGTCCCGTCATAGAACCTCCGGGTTCGAAGTTGACCGCAGGCCTCACAGAGTTGGGCCCGGGAGAGAACTGGTTGCTCACCCCGCAGCTACTGGATGACCAGGGTCGTTTGTGGAGTCCAGGAGTACGTGAGGGTGTGAAGCCGGGAAGCACCTTCCACCAGACCGAATACTTTGGCCCGATTCTCGGAATCATGAGCGCCAAGTCCTTGGACGAGGCGATCTCCTTCCAGAACGGTGTCGACTACGGGCTGACTGCGGGAATCCATTCGCTGGATCCCGAGGAAGTTGCCTACTGGCTCGATCGAGTCCAGGCCGGAAACTGTTACGTCAACAGAGGAATCACCGGTGCGATTGTTCAGCGCCAGCCCTTCGGTGGCTGGAAGAAGTCGAGTGTGGGGCCGGGCACGAAAGCCGGTGGGCCGAACTATTTGATGGGTATGGGATCGTGGCGTAGCGCCAAGGCCACTACCGAAGAGATGACCGCTCTCGCGGATTCTTTTGTTGCGTCGCTGGTGGCTTTCGTCGGGGAGGATAACGCCGAGACAAGAGGTTTCTTCCTGCGCGCTCTCGCGAGCGATGAGCGCGTGTGGTCCGAGGTCTATGGGGTGTCGACCGATGAAACAGGTCTTACGGTCGAGCGAAACGTCTTTCGGTATCGACCCACTGCGGTCACGATTCGGGCCGCCGGTTTCGTGCCCCTTGCGGAAATTCTTCGTGTGGCCCTGGCGGGAGCGCGCGTGGGTGCTCGAGTGAGCCTGTCGCTGACTGACCCCTTGCCTGATGGGGCACTGAAGCTCTTGCGTCACGGTAGCGAGGTATTCGCCCCGATTGCCGACTATGTCGTGGAAAACGAGAGAGAGTTTGTGTCTCGAGTGGCGGGAAATCCACCGGAGCGAATTCGACTGCTGGGCTCTAGGGCTGATGCGCTCTCAGTAGCCTTCGATGGAATACCGGAGGTCGCTATCTATGGCTATGAGGCAACTGAGTCTGGTCGTGTCGAGATGTTGCCGTTTGTGATCGAGCAAGCAGTCTCGTTGACCGCTCACCGATTTGGAGCCATTGATCCGAGGTTCCGCGATCTCGCGATTTAGTCCCGAGGTCGATGGATCAGGTTGGAGAGCACAATTGAGCTCTTCGTGTGATTGACGTTCGGGGCATTTCTTACCCGCTCTAGCGCGTCCTCCAAAGCGGCGATGTCTTTCGCTCGCAAGTGGACGATTGCATCTGCGTCACCACTTACTGTTCCGGCATCAATAACTTCGGGTACTCCTGAGAGAATCCGGCGCAAATCGTTCGGGGAGACAGTTCCTTGGCAGAACAGTTCCACGTAGGCCTCTACCGCGAGTCCTTCGACGGTCGGATCAACCAGGACGGTGAACCCGCGGATTGTTCCCTCGGCCACCATTTTGTCGACGCGCCTTTTTACTGCTGAGGCGGATAAACCGACAATGTCGCCGATATCGCCATAGTTCGCGCGGGCGTTGTGACGAAGCTCACCGATAACTTTGTGGTCAATTGCGTCCATAAGGGCAGTTTATGCAAGAAATCCGCTAATTGACCCCAAAAAACGCAGAATATCCGCGTTTGGACTCTGAAAATAAGCGTTTCCTGCGTGAGAGACTCGAAGCATGACTGCAACACTGGAGACCACCCCGAGCCCGAGTGCCCCATCAGTTCCGGCGACTAAGCCGACTGTCTTGATGTGTCGGCCCGAGCACTTCACGGTCAGCTACCGGATCAACCCCTGGATGCACCCCGAGGACCCCACCGACACCTCGCTGGCTCTGAAGCAATGGACGGTCCTCTACGACACCTATGTGGACCTGGGATTCGCGGTTCACCTCATTGACTCCCTTCCCGGGCTGCCGGACATGGTTTATGCGGCCAATGGCGGTTTTGTTCTCGATGGCATTGCCTACGGCGCAAAGTTCCACTACCCCGAGCGTCAACCCGAAGGTCCCGCCTACATGGATTGGTTCCGATCCCAAGGGCTCGATGTTCGAGAGCCTGAAGCGACTAACGAGGGCGAGGGAGATTTTCTTCTCGTGGGTGACACGATTCTCGCGGCGTCTGGTTTCCGCAGTGACACCTCGAGCCACCAAGAAATCGCCGACATTTATGGACGCGACGTTGTTTCCCTGCAGCTGGTAAATCCCAGCTACTACCACCTGGACACAGCGCTAGCGGTTATCGACCCCACGACCATCGCGTATCTACCGAGTGCTTTCGATGAGGCGTCGCTGTCGATTCTGCGGGAGCGCTATCCCGACGCCATCATCGCTACCGAAGAGGATGCAGCTTTCCTGGGGCTCAACAGTTTCAGCGATGGACACAACGTGGTGATCGCCGAGCGTGCCACCACGTTTGCGAAAGACCTTGCCGAGCGCGGCTATAACCCCATTGGGGTTGACCTCTCTGAGCTGCTGCTCGGTGGAGGAGGAGTCAAGTGTTGCACTTTAGAGTTGAGGGCATGAGCCGCCGACTGAGTACCCCTGACGTCCTGGAGCTGGAGCAAGGCTCACTGACCAGGAACTACAACCCTTTGCCTGTGGTGGCCGCCAAGGCCAAGGGCGCCTGGGTCTGGGATGTGGAGGGCAAGAAGTATCTCGATTGCTTGGCCGCTTACTCTGCCGTCAACTTCGGGCACTCGAATCCGACTCTAATTCGCGCCGCAAAGCGCCAGCTGGGTCGAGTAACTCTGACGTCACGTGCCTTCCACCACGACAAGCTCGGCCTGTTCGCGAAAGAGCTCGCTGATCTTCTCTCCATGGACATGGTCTTGCCGATGAACTCAGGTGCCGAAGCAGTGGAGAGCGCCATCAAGGTTGCCCGGGCATGGGGTTATCGCGTCAAAGGCGTTCAGGCCAACAAGGCCACCATTGTGGTCGCCAAGGACAATTTCCATGGACGCACCATCTCGATTGTGAGCTTTTCCTCTGATGAGTCCTCCAGAAAAGATTTTGGCCCCTTTACCCCCGGCTTCACTCAGGTCGACTATGGCGACATTGAGGCCTTGGAGAAAGCGATTACCGACAACACGGTGGCAGTTCTGCTGGAGCCCATTCAGGGTGAGGCGGGAATCATCACACCCCCCAAGGGATATCTGAAAGCCGTCCGGGCGCTGACGAAGAAGAAAAACGTATTGATGATTGCGGATGAGATCCAGTCGGGACTCGGTCGCACCGGCGCGACTGTGCAGTGCCAGAACGAGAAAGTTGTGCCCGACATGTTCATCCTCGGCAAAGCACTCGGTGGTGGCATCGTCCCTGTCAGCGCTGTGGTGGGGAAAGCCGATGTTATGGGTGTGTTGAAGCCTGGACAACACGGTTCCACTTTCGGGGGAAACCCGCTTGCCGCAGCAGTGGGTCTTGCTGTGGTGCGGATGCTCGCCAAGGGCGATATGCAAAAGCGCTCGGAGCGTTTAGGCAAACACCTGCACAAGCGTCTGAAGAAGTTGGTGGGTAAGGGAGTGTTGGCTGTCCGCGGAGTGGGTCTCTGGGCAGGAATTGATATCGATCCGAAGCTAGCAACGGGTCGTGAGGTCTGTGAAGCACTGATGGCGAAGGGTGTGCTGGCTAAAGACACTCACGGATCCACTATTCGTTTGGCTCCACCGATCGTGGTGTCCAAGAAGGATCTGGACTGGGGAATTGATCAACTGGAGAATGTTCTCCGGGAACTCTCAGCGAAATAATCCCCAAACCCCTTCCCTCGAGAGTTAAGTTAGGCTAACCTAACTTGGACGCACTCACACAGCGGTGATTGTCCCCCACCCCTTCGTCTCTCAAGGAGAACAATGCCAGTATCTGCGCGCCTTCGTGGTGTTGCCCTTGTCCTCGGCTCCGCGCTTGCTCTGACCAGCTGCGCGGTGACTCCGGAAGCTGAGGTTGTCGAGGAAGCAGCGCCCACAGAAGAGACAATCGACGAGGTTGTTATCGAGCCGGTGGCAGACGACTACGTCATCTTGTATTCGGGGCGCAATGAAAGCTTGGTGCAGCCGCTGATCGACACCTTCACCGAGCAGACCGGCATCACCGTGGACATCCGCTATGCGGGAAGCTCCGAACTTGCAGCACAGCTTCTCGAGGAGGGCGCCGATAGCCCGGCGGCAGTGTTCCTCTCCCAAGATGCTGGTGCCTTGGGGGCTTTGAGCCTGGAGGGCCTCTTCGCGGACCTTCCCTCCGACATCACAGATCGGGTCAACCCTGCCTTCACCTCGTATGACGACAGCTGGGTGGGAATCACGGGCCGCGCTCGCGTCATCGTCTATGACAGTGACACAGTGAGCGTGGAAGAGTTGCCCACCACTGCGGACGAGATTGTCTCCCCCCAGTGGTCCGGGAAGGTGGCCGTTGCTCCCGGAAACGCGAGCTTCCAGTCCTTCGTGACCGCGTATCGGGTCTTGGAAGGTGACAGTGCTGCCGACCAGTGGGTCGCCGGTCTGACCATCAACGACCCGCAGATTTTCGAGGGGAATGGCGCCATCCTGGAGGCCGTGAACCAAGGGACGGTCCCGCTGGGTCTCATCAACCACTACTACTGGGATCGTCTCGCCTTTGAGCGCGGTGCCGAAAATCTCCGTGCCCAGTTGCACTTCACCGAGGCCGGGGACCCGGCATCTATTGTGAACGTGACCGGGATGGGTCTTTTGAAAGCGCAGAGCTTTGATCTGGATGCCCTCGAGTTGATCACATTCTTCGTCTCTGATGAAGGCCAGCGCTACTTTGTCGAGCAGACGTTTGAATACCCGCTCGTTCCCGGAATCGACGCCCCCGAAGGTCTCCCATCCTTGGACGACTTGGCGATAGCCGACTTTGACCTCTCCGACCTCGCTACTCTGAAAGAGACCCAGGACCTGCTGCGAAAGTATGGATTGATTCTCTAACCCGGTCAGAGTAAGAAAGGCCTTTGTGCCCATCACCACAGCATCAGAGCACACCCCTGCGCCTGTCGCAGGGGTGTCTCGCGTGGGCAGACCGCCAGCATGGTTGACAACTCTGGCAGTCTTGGCAGTAGCCACGGTGGCTATTCCCCTGGTCTATCTGGGCGTTCGATCCTCCGAGGTGCCGCTCTCCGAGGTCATGGTGATTCTTTCCAGACCACTGGTGGGTGAGCTACTGCTCAACACCATGGGGCTTAGCATTGCTGTGTCGGCCACGGCGATTGCCATGGGAACAGTAATCGCCACGATTGTGACCAGGCTGCGTATCGGTGCAGCCCGGACTTGGCTTCTCATCTCCGCCTTACCGCTCGCAGTCCCCTCCTACCTCGCCTCCTATGGCTGGCTCGTGGTGATGCCAAGCCTGAACGGTTTCTGGCCCAGTTGGGCATTGCTGAGTGCCGTAACCATCCCCTATGTCACGCTCCCGGTTGCGGCAGTGTTGCGAGGGACCTCAGCAGATGGCGAAGCAGTGGCGAGGACCCTCGGGCTTCGCCCTACTCAAGCTTTCTGGCGAGTCACCTGGCCGCAGGTCCGACCAGCAGCAATTGCCGGAGGCCTCCTTGTCTTTCTCTACACCTTGAGTGATTTTGGCTTGGTCGCCATGTTGCGATTCCAAACCCTCACCTGGGGAGTTCAACAGGCTTACGCGGCGAGCTTTGATCGCTCGCAGGCAGCGGTGCTTGCTTTGCTGCTTGTAGTCATTGCGGTGATTGTGGTCGCAGCGGAGCGCGGAGCGAGAGGCTCCCTGACACGGACTACTGCCATCCACTCCACTAAAGAACCTCTCTCGCCCTTTGTGAGGGTGTTCTTCACCGTGGTGGTGGCGTTGCCCCCGGTGGTCGGTGTCCTTATCCCTCTGGTGGGCTTGGCGGGGCGCCTGGCAGAAGCAACGACTCTGCGGTCACTCAATCCGGAGCAATTGGTTCAGGCCACGACGACCACCATTGGTGTGTCAGTGGCAGCAGCGGTGGTCGCACTCCTCCTTGCTCTGCCTTTGGCTGCGCTTGCTGCGAGGTTTACTAACCGATGGATTCCCACCCTTGAGGGTGCGGGGTATCTCTCCAATGGTCTCCCCGGCATTGTCGTGGGATTGTCCCTGGTGTTCTTCTCACTCTCGGTACTCCCCGCGCTGTATCAAACAGTCGTGGTGCTGGTCTTCGCGTACGCGGTGTTGTTTATGTCGAAAGCTTTGGGGACCGCCCGAGCCAGCATTGAAGGAGTCTCTGTTGATCTCATCAATGTCGCCAGGACTCTGGGTGCCTCCCGTTTTCAGGCATGGTGGCGAGTGACCGTTCCCCTGGCTCTCCCGGGCATCGGAATTGGAGCTCTTCTTGTGGCGATCACCACCATGAAGGAGCTCCCCGCAACGCT
>Ga0255779_1001602_pt1 | contig 25402 bp, 26 predicted proteins | sample 011ome_21_FD_179977 | JGI IMG/M metagenome (GOLD analysis project Ga0255779, IMG submission 179977) | Coastal salt marsh microbial communities from the Groves Creek Marsh, Skidaway Island, Georgia - 011508AT metaG (version 2) | ecosystem: Environmental > Aquatic > Marine > Intertidal zone > Salt...
ATGCTCCCTCGGGCCTCATCCGTTACCGAATGAAGTTGAACAGCGAGAGCTGTGCAATCTTGGCAAAACTGGCTTGCAGCGCTTGCAGCGCCACCGACTCTTTACTGAGATCAGTCACTGCTTCCGCGTAATCGAGGTCATTCTCGCGAATCAACAGCTCGTCAATCCGTAAGGTGGTCTCGTCAATTACATTACGCTGCGACTCCATGGCGGCAAGTCGCCCCGCCATGGCGCCATAGGAATTAATCAGTCGGTCGTTAATGCTATTCACATTATCCAACCGCGTCCTGACGTCCGCTCCGTTGTTTGCCCTGAGATCAGCAACCAAATCATCCAACGCCGCGAAATCCGCCGCCGAAAAAAGCTCTGACCCAAGGGTATTAATCGCAATACTGCGCACATCGGAAACGTTGATCTCCATCCGCCCGTAGTCGCCGTTGTAATTAACCACCCCACTGGCATCTTCAACAAAGGCGGGCGACCCGGTTTTGTTGCCGGAAAAAATATAGCTGCCACTTAAGTCCTGAGTGTTAGTTAAGTTCAGCAACTCATCCCGCAGCGCCTTGATTTCGGTTGCAATCACGTCGCGATCTGAGGCGCCCAAGGTGTCGTTGCTGCTCTGAACAGCTAACTGAGTGACACGCTGCATAATCGATGTCATCGACTCCAGCACCGCGCTCTCGGCGGTCAATCGCGTCTCACCAGCGTCTACATTCTTGCTGTAAACCTCCTGGCGCTCCTTGGCGCTAACCAAACCCGAAATCAGGTTGGCCTTGCCAGGATCTTCGCTGGGATGAAGCATCTGCTTACCGCTACCGAGCTTGGCCTGAATCTCGGCCACCTTGCTCTGGGTCGACTGCATCTGCTCTGCATTAACGCGATAAAACTGATTGGTAGAGACTCTCATAGCTCAATCAACTCGCTTGAATCAGTGTGTCAAACATGCGCTGGGATATCTGAATCACCTGCGCTGCCGCTTGGTAGGCCTGCTGGAACCGAATAAGGTCCGCGGCCTCTTCGTCGAGGTTTACACCCACCGCTGCCTCTCGGCTCTCCTGTGCTTGATCGCGCACCACTTCCATGGCATCACGGCTCAGCTCAGCCAGGTGTGCTCGCGAACCCGTGCCTGCCACTAAGTCGCGATAGGCGTTTGAGAAGGTCTGGCCGGCAATGGTGGGTTCTTTGCTCAGCGCAATGAGCCTGAGCATATTTTCGTTGTTGCCCACGCCATCGGCGTTGGCTTCGATGGTAAAACTGTCACCCTGCTTAGGAATATCATCAAACTCAACGCGAATGCCTTGATAGGTGACATCGTCGCCGGCGGTGTAGGTGCGCGTTGCCACCACCGTATTGGTGACCGTATCAGTAATGGTGTAAACACTATCGGAAGTAAAGTTCACCACAAACGTATCTGCGGGGTAGCCTGTTGATGACTGGGTGGTAGCGGCGTCCGCGCGCAAGGTGGTGTTGACCGTGCCGGAGCCGGTGATAAATATCGCCAAGTCGTCTGCAACCGGGCCATCAAAGATCACGCCTGTGGTGAACCCAAGACGCCCAAGATCCGCGGGGCTACCCGTGCCCGATAGGGTCAGTGACACCTCTATTGGCTTATTGAGGCCCGTGTTGCGGTTATTAAGATCATTAAAACCGAGATCAAGGTCGGCATTACCATTGGCATCGAGGTTATAGGCGGCGATATCTGTCGATACCGTAAAGCCGTTACCGACGCCAGTCTGATCATTCAGCGAAATACGATAGCCATCTCCGTCTGCCACCAAAGCCGCATTGACGCCGGCAATACCCGACGCACTGTCGTTAATGGCCTCCACGATGCCAGCAGGCGTATCGTCGCCATTGGCTATATTGATGGTGGTCGCACTGCCATCTGCCCGGGTGAGGGTGAGCGCAAAGCCCGTTCCACCATTCAACGATGCTGTGTTCGACGCGAAGAGATTAGACAGGACTTCCTCGCCCGCCGCGCTGATTTTGTAGGTGCCGCTGTAAGTGCCTGGAACAATACCGAGTGATGTAACCGGGTCACCGCCGATCACGATATTGTCGCCCTCATTACCCGAAGTGTTTGTGAGCGCCAACGCATTGTCAGTGTTCCACTCTGCCCGCACGCCGGTTTGACCCGACACTGCGTTGATCGCCTGAATCATTTCATTCATCTTGGCATTTGCAGCGTGGGTAATCGCGGTGCCGTTGATGGTCAGTGATTTAGTGGGGTCAATAACGCCGGAAAACAGTTTGGTTTCGGCAGTTGCGACGACATTGGCATTACCCAATGCATCAAACTGATCGTTAAAATAGTCCGCCATGAACGCGGCCGAGACGGTTTCGTTATTGGCCAGGCTCAGTGCTTCAAGCGCGATGGATGCCTGCACATAACCATCGGCATCGGCCGCCGCATCACTGGGATCGTAATAAGTGTGGTTAAAGTTAATCGCGCCCGCAGCCACCAAGGTTGTCGGGGCTCCCGACACATTGCTGGTAGGTGCAATGGGCTTTGAGCCGAACTGAGCCAAAGACTGGACAGTAACCTCAGATTTAACGCCCGTATCAGGATCTACCGAGAGCTGCTTTATTTCTTCGGCCTTGCCGATGGCGCCAAAACGGATGCCGCTGTCGAGATACGCCGCCGAACCGCTCTGATTTAAATAGGTGCTGCTGTAGCCGCCGTCGCCAAAGCCGCTGTCAACCGACATGAGCGTGTTGGCCTCGGCCACCGAGATTGATGCCGTCCCGGCAAGATGCACGCCCTCTCGCGTGAGGATCTGAATCTGCTGATCACCATCCGCTTTAATATCGAACAGTACCTGTGCACCCTCCGTACCTTTACCCACCTGCACGGCAGGACGCATGCCGTCTGCCGATATCGTGACGTCCCTGCGACTGGTTGTGGTACCCACATTATTCAGCGCGTAACCAAACTCGAATCCTTTAGGTTGATCTTCCTCGGCAATAGTGGCCAGGGTCACTTCTGTTGAAGTGACATTGCTGGCACCGGGTGCCGAGCGCATTGCCGCCGAGACGGCGACCCGCGCACCATCTTTAACCAGCAGTTCAAAAGTTCTGGACGGTCTCGCCTCAGGGGAGAAAATCACTACGTCACCGTTCTCCGGCGCGCCCTCCATTGAGAATGACATGCCCTGAAATACCTGATTGACGCCAGAGGAGACCTGTCCCAAACGATCTCGGGTGAGAAGATCAAGCACATCCCAGGAGTCGGTGCCTTCCCTGTAGATGAGCTCCAGGGCTTCGGTAGGCGCGATCGTCGGATCAATCACTTTCGCAGAGGCTGATACCGCGCCGCGGGCGGTTTCGGTCGACGCCACAAAGCTCGATGATGTTCTGAACAGATCGCCACCGAACTCACCCTTGGCATCGAGGCCACTGCGATGAATCTTATTGGTCTCAGCCGCGAAGGTCTGAGCCAGATGATCGAGGCCCACTCTAATGGGGCGCAGTACTTCGGCGCTCAGTGCCAGCGCACCGCCGATAGCGCCGCTTGGCGTCGTGGGCAGCGGCCGTGCAACGCCGTAAGGGTCCAGTGTCAGGCGCAGGTCGGCCCCCGCCGATTTGCCACTGGCCTGCACACCAATAGGCCGGCTCTGCGTGGGAGTGACAATCTCAAAGCCACGGCCACTGCCACCAAAATTCACGATGACCTGACCATTCTGAAGTTCAGTAACACCCAGCTTGACCAGCTCGGACATCTCCCGAAGCAGACTGTCTCTCTGATCCAACAAGCTCGGCGGCTGCTTGTCGAGACTGTCTTTGCGATTCAGCTGCTCATTGACCGTGAGCAATTGCGCCGAGAGCGCATTGAGCTCATCCACCGACCGACGGAACTCAATCTCTGACTCCTCGGCTATCTTGTCTATCTGCAGGGAGAGGTCGTTGAACCTGACAGCAATTAACTCCCCGGAACTCAAAAAGTCGCCGCGTAATGCCGTTGACCGCGGGTCGGTACTGAGCTGCTCTGCCGCATTGAAAAAATCATCCATGGCGTTGGCGAGGCTCGCACTTTCTGTGGCAATCAAGTCAACGATGCGATTGGCGTACTCGATGACCGGCTCGTTAACGTTGAGGTCACTGGTGGCATCACGCAGAGAACGCTCGATAAACTCATCGTACGCGCGGGCAACCGACTCGGCGTTAGCACCGGTACCAAAACTGAATACGCCTTCCTGAACAGGAAAGCTCTCGGATAGCGATAGCGATCTGCGCGTGTAGCCAGGGGTGTTCGTGTTGGCGATATTATTACTGGTTGTCGAGAGAGCCTGCCGATACGCATTGACCGCCCCGCTACCGATCGCGAGCATATCAACCATCTATTGATCCCTCGCTTTAGCGCATAGAGGCAAGCGACTGGTACGCACTTACCCCCATGCCTTTGCGGGCCGCAGCCAGACCACCTGGGTTTTCGAGCTGCTGCACCAGCCAATCGGTAATGCCCACTCCCTGAGACTTCGCCAGTGAAGTCGAGAGCTCTGCATCAAACATTTGTTCATAGCTATCGCCAGAACTGGAATCCCACAAGCCGCTCTTAAGGCCCTCGCCCGCATCGCGCATCGACTTCAACATCATTTGAATGAAAAAAGCCTCGAACTGCTGGCCGACTTCGCGAGCAGCAGAGGCCTGATCTTTCTCTGCCTTGGCTCGCAGTTTGGCGAGGCCCTGAAAGTCGTTGTAACTGGAAACCACGGAGTCCATCAGATCACCACCAGCTCCGCTTTCAAGCTGCCAGCGCTCTTCAGCGCCTCTAAAATAGCAATGAGGGATGTTGTAGAGGCACCGCTTTGTTTGATGGAGTCGACGATATCCTTAAGATCAACCTCTTCAGCGATCAGACCCGTGCCACCTTGCCCCTCGCCTACTTCAACGGTCGAATTGGCAACATCACGTGTCTCTACGCCTCTGCCCTCGGTAAAGGGACCCGGCTGAGAAACCTCGTTCAAGGTAGACACACTTACACTCACCGTGCCGTGGGATACCGCGGCGGCTGAAATTTTCACCTGCTGGTTGATCACAACCGTGCCGGTTCGCGAGTTAACCACTACTTTGGCGGCGGGAATGCCAGGCACGACGTCGAGATTCTCGATCATGCCCACAAAGCTCACCCGCTCGGAGAGCCCTACGGGGGCGCGTACTGCCAAGGACACGCCGTCCAGAGCAAAGGCGGTACCCTCGCCGAAAACCTCGTTGATCTTTTCGGTGATCGCCGCCGTGGTCGAAAAGTCGTTGGTATTGACGTTGAAGATCAGGTGGTCGCTCTTGTCGAAGGAATTATCGACCTGTCGCTCAACGGTTGCGCCATCAGGAATGCGGCCTGAAGTCGGGATACCAATCTGAATGCTGGTGCCGTTCTGCTCCTCCATGATCCCGGTCACAGTGAGCGAGCCCTGTGCCACGGCGTAGGTTTGGCCATCAATGCCGCGCAATTCGGTCATCACCAAATTGCCGCCGCGCAGGCTGGTCGCCGTACCCAAAGCAGCCACATTGACATCAACTAACTGCCCCGGCTTGGCAAAGGGAGGCAAGGTGGCTGTTACCATTACGGCCGCCACGTTATCCACCTGAATCGGTCTGCCACGAGACTGAGCCAGGTCGTAATCATCATAAGGGTTGGTGGTGACGCCAAGGCTCTCGAGAATGGCTTTTAGGCTCTGACCGGTAAAGGTGGGGTCCTTACCGTCGCCTGTACCCGCCAGACCCACCACCAGGCCGTAACCGATCAACTGGTTACCACGAACGCCACCCACGTTGGTGAGGTCTTTCACGCGGTCTGCCTGAGCCGTGTTGACCAACACGCTCAAAAGCAAGGTGCTGATCCAGAGAACGGTCTGTGTGCTTCGCTTCATAACGCGATACCCCAATTACAGCGGCCAGTACTTGAACAAAAGCTGCGTGATCCAGCCAGGTTGGGTCGATTCCGCCAGATTGCCCGATCCACGGTATGAAATCTGAGCCTGCGCCATACGCATGGATGACACGGTGTTATCGGGCTGCACATCTCTGGCGCGGACAACACCCCTGATCTGAATAAACTCGGCCCCCTCGGTTAGCGAGAGTTGCTTTCTACCCTCGACAATCAAGTTACCGTTGGGCATGACCTCGGCTACCATCGCGGTGATCACACCGGAAAGTGCATTAGCCTGCGCAGCAGTGCCCACACCTTCGGACCCAATCTCGGCCGCATTAACATTGATATCCCCTCTGACATCACCCCAAAAACCATTGGGGGAGAGCAGCGAATTGGTCCAACTGCTGCTGAGCGCATCGTTGGTCGCCTTGCGCTCGGTGATGAGCGAGGAGTTGCGTGAGGCCTGGGTCGACTCATTCAACACAATGGTAATGATGTCTCCCACGCGCCATTGACGTTGTCCCTGAAACAGCGACATATGCATGCTGTTACCCAATATAGAGCCCGTGGGTAGGGCACTGGCGGCCGGTTCCAGCGGCCGAATGGGTGCAAAGTCACTGTTTTCTTCAAGCGGTGGCTTGGATGCACACGCAGTGCATCCAAGCGTCACAAGAAGAATGGCGAGTAGGCGTGTCATCACATCAGCTCACTATAGATTCTGGTTGAGGAAGCGGAGCATGCCGTCAGCAGCAGAGATCGCTTTGGAATTCACTTCGTACGCCCGCTGGGTCTCAATCATGCTGACCATCTCGGCCACCACATTCACATTCGAGGCCTCCAGAGACCCTTGTGCCAGCTCGCCAAACCCTGCCAAGCCTGGGGTACCTGTTTCTACCGGACCACTGGCTGTGGTCTCGCGGTAAAGATTGCGCCCCATGGGCTGCAGGCCAGCGTCATTGATGAAGCGAGAGAGCTGTATCGTACCGATCTGGCTACTGCCGCCCCCATTAGCCAACTCAACACTGACAGTGCCATCACGGCCAATAGTGACCGCGGCTGCGTTCGTCGGAATATTGACCGCCGGCACCAGCTGTTGGCCGCTCGCGGTTACAATCTGGCCCTGGTCATTCAACTTGAAAGACCCGTCTCGGGTATAGGCAAAGGTGCCATCCGCTTGCAGTACCTGAAACATCCCTCGACCCAGAATCGCGACATCAAGCGCGTTCTCGGTCGACATCATGTTGCCCTGCTCATGCAACTTTTCCGTGGCGATGATGCGCGAGCCGGTGCCCATCATCAGACCCGTCGGGGCGATGGTCTGAGCATCGGCAGAGGCGCCAGGCTGTCGAATATTTTGGTAAAGCAGGTCTTCAAAAACTGCACGATCCCGCTTGAACGCGACGGTATTCACGTTGGCCAGATTGTTGGCAATCACCGTCATGCGACGCTGCTGTGCGGTCAGACCTGTTTTAGCTACCCAAACTGAGGCGTCCATCTTTTACTCTCCTTTGCGACTACGCGTACTTCATCATGGTGGTACCGGAGTCATCCAATTCCTTCATCTCACTGATCATTTTGATTTTGATCTCGAACGACCGAGACATATCCATAAAACCGACCAGCTGCTCGGCTACATTGATGGACGAGCCCTCTAACGAGCCAGGCTGCACCGTGGGCGGATTAGGGCCGCCCTGAAAATCACCACCTTTACCGCGGGCAGTGATCGTCTCGTATAGACCATCGACCCGGCGCACCATACGAACGCCCGTGGCATCGCGTAAAAGCAGGTTGCCAACGACCGTGGGCGGCGAATCGGGCTGTGCAGGGTCGGTTGCGGTCACGGTTCCGTCGTCGGTAACGGCAAGTTCCATTCCCACCGGAGCAGTAATCGGCCCGCCGCCTTCACCCAACACCACGTTGCCATTGGCAGTCGATATCAAACCGGCTTGGTTAATCGACAAATCTCCGCGACGCGTAAAGGCCACCTGCCCATCGGGGGACTGAACCCCCAGCAGAGTTGACCCCGTCATGTAGATATCGAGTTTGCGCCCCGTTGCAATTAACGGGCCCTGATCAATCACGAGCTCGTCATTGGACCGATTCATGGGCACATACCGCGAGCCATAGCCTGAACCCGCTACTTTTGAGGTCGTCGTTGCAAACTGAAACGTCTGCTTGAAACCCGTTGTTGAAGCATTAGCGAGCGCATTGGCGTGCTTCAGCTTCATATTATTCAGCTGCTTGAGCGACGCCATTGCGGTATAAATTAAACGATCCATTGCGACTTAACCTTTTAGTCCCGAGCCCTCAGCCATTAACCGCGCATCTGGATAATGGTTTGCGTCAAGGTCGAACTGGTCTCGATTGCCTTGGCGTTGGCCTGGAAGTTTCGTTGCGCGGTAATCAATGCCACCAATTCCGCGGTCAAGTCCACGTTAGAGCGCTCGGTTGCACCGGCACGGATCGTTCCGAAGCCTGCTGCACCCGGCTCACCGAGCTTCGCCTCACCCGACTGCGAGGTGGCGGTAAAACCGGAGTTACCCACCTGACGCAAGCCCTTGGGCGTGGCGAAGTTGGCGAGAATGATCTTACCGAGTGACTTCTGCGAGCCGTTGGAATAACTAGCCACTACCAGACCGTCCTCACCGATATTGACCCCCACCAAATCGCCTTCCGGCGCACCGTTCTGAGACTGATTGAGTACCGCGAAGGGGCTGTTGTACTGGGTGCTGCCTGCGTAGGCGACATTGATGTCGTTACCAATAATGGTTGCAGACTTCAGTACCGACTCGGCCACCGGCGAAACCAAAGTACCACTGGTATCGAAGGTCAGCTCGCCACGATCCAAGAAGATGGGGCTCCAGTTCGGAATATCGTTCTCGTCAAAAGTACCCTTATCAGTCGTTTCCAACCACTCGCCTGATCGATCCTGATACACGTACAGTGGCGTTGTGCCTTGGGTATCCGGAGAAAGGCGAATATAGGTTGATGTCGTGCCGAAAGCGGGCTCAACGTCTTCCAAGCCGAAGTCCGCGGATCCCGCCACCTGCAAGAAGGAATCATCCGTTGCGGTGGAACCGGTGAACATCAGTGAACTACTTTCGGCATCGAACTCGACGCGCACACCGGAGACCTGGCGGCCTAACTTGTCGGCCATGAGGTTGATCTTGTTCTCCAGCTCGGTGGTGAAGTCACCTACCGAATACTGACCAGTAGCCAACAGAATCTGTGAGGAAATATTATCGACAATCACCGTTAGAGACCGGTTGTCCTCAGTGACCTCAAAAGGCTTTGAGGGGTCGATACCCATCTGGTTACCCATAACCATAGCAGGCGTCGAGGCCTGTCCGCGCACGGCAGGTCGGTTAGCAACCGCAGACAGCGCTTCGGCAACCGATACCGTGTTTTCGCTCTCTGGCGTGCCCGCCTCAACGCTCAAGCCAAATAACTGCTCTCCGGTGGCATTGGCAGTGGCTGCGTTACCGTTGGCATCCAGGGTCAATACGTTGCGGATGGCAATACTCGAGCCATCGCCCGTGGTACCGGATGAGATCACAAATGAGCCGTCGAGGAAGTTCACTTCGATGCCGTAGCGCTGATTACGCTGCTCTGAAATCAAATCGCCCGCGGGCACCATGGTGTTGGTCAGAACGATGGCTTTATCGCCGTCTGCGGAAGCCAGTGCAGAAGTGGTGGCCAGAGCGGTTTCTCGCTCTGTGGCATCTCCGGGGGTTGCCAAATCCAGGTTAACCGCACCGAACATCTCGCCAGTCAGCGCAGAGTCCGTACTCAGATGAAGCGTGTCATCCCCTGTTTGCGTAATGCGCAGGGCTTGGCGTGCAAAGTCATACTCCACCTGCAAGTCATCGAATGTACGTCCACCCGTGCCTGTTGGGGCCGCCAGCGCGGGTGTGGCCGCAGCGTAGTCGCCCGCGAAATACTTATTCATGGCCAGCGCCAGTTCTTCGGGCATGATCATGGGTGTTGCGGCGTCTCCTGAAGGCACAATGTCGCCCTGCTGAATAGCAGCTGCAATCACATCACCCACCGGCACGGCAAGGAAGCTCTCGTTTGCTTCACCATAATCACGGGTGATATCCAACGTTGCCGCAGCTACGGTGGCGCCACTGGCATAGTAGGCGCTCACGTCAAACTTCTTGCCGTCGCCAAAACGCTCCTGAATAACGTTGGTCAGCTCAACGGCGATCTCCTGACCAGAGAGCTGATCCGTCCCTACCTTGCCGGCGAGGTGCTCAAGGCCGATGGAAACAAAATCAGAGCCATCAACGCTGATCTGCAACAAGTCACGAAGATCTGTTCGTGTTTTGGCTGATAGATCCAAACCATTAGAACCGCCCGCTAGAGACAACGCCGAGACGTCGTCTGGCGACGCGGCTTTCAGCGTCAGCGCAGCGGGCGTAGATTGAATAGGATCCGACAGCATGTCGTAGGAGAACTTTCGATATACGGTTCCCTGCGTCACCAAATACTCTGAACTGTTGGCGGCTGTTTTCTGCAGGGTCTCGAGTTCAGTTTTGGTTTTGATCTCGCCATACTTGTTCACAAAATACTGGTCGCCGCCGCTGTCAGATGCTTGAATCAGCGCGGGATCCACCGACTCGCCGTCGATGTAAACATGGGTCTGCCACTTGTTGAGTGGATTATCGGAAGTCGCTGACTGGGTCTTGACGTAATACACCGTGGCCAGATGCTGCGAACCGGAAGCGCCGTAGACCGTTAAAGAAGTCGTTCTGTGATACGTCTCGGGCTTGTTCGGATTAAACGTGGCCGTAATGGGCTCCACGTTTGAAGGCAGGTTCAACCCCAGCTCAACTTCGGTACTGGCGCGGAACTCTGAAACTGTTTGTCGCGGAATCGCCAAGGCCGAGGGCGGCTGGCTGAAATCTGCTTTGTTGGTAGAGTCCACCGGCAGTGAGAGCAGCGCCTGCCCCGCCGAGTTGACCATCTGGTTCTGCTCATTGAGCATGAACTGGCCGTTTCGGGTATAAGTTCGGCTACCGTCTGAAGACTGCAACGGGAAGAAACCGTCACCGGTGATCGCCAGGTCGAGCGAGTTCGCGGAGAACTGTACGAAACCCTGGCTGAATTCCTGAGCCACTTCCTTCAGCGCAACCCCCTGACCCACAACCGCCGCAGCACGCTGCAGAGGTGAGGTGGCGAAGATGTCACCGAAGCTGGCGGTGGAGCGCTTGAAACCCGCCGTAGCCGAGTTCGCGATGTTGTTGGAGGTGACCGCGAGTTCGGTTGTTGCCGCGTTCAGTCCAGTGAGAGAAGTATAAAACGACATGTTTCCGCTCCTGCTAGATTATTCTGCAATAGTTTGAATTTCGGCCAAGGACACCGTGTCCCCACCCAGCAACTGAAGATCCAACTGCTGGCCGTTGGGGTTCCAGGAAACGCTGCTCACGGTTTCCAGAATCGACACGGGTGCTATCTGCATACGGCCATCTTTGATGGCACTGGCAGTAATTTGATAAGTTTCGACAGGAAGCTGGTTCCCATTGGTGTCCTGCCCCGACCAGGCAAAGCGATGCTCGCCGGGCTCGAGCTCACCGACGTTTTGTCGGAACACCAGCTCACCTTCTTTGTTGTAAACACTCATGGTGAGGAGATCGGCACCTTCCTGGAGGCTAACCAGTGTCTCTGTAGGCCGGCTACCACCACCCTGACCAAAGCCACCGGCCACGGCTACGCGCTTACCCACCAGCGTAGAGCCGGAGAGCAGAGACTGTTCGCGCAAATTGCCCACCAGCGTTTCGAGCGAGGCCTGCATACCCTTGATGCCCTCAACGGACGAGAACTGCGCCAACTGCGCAACAAAGGCCTCATTCTCCATGGGGTCAAGGGGGTTCTGATTCTTTAACTGCGCCGTGAACAGCTGCAAAAACGCATCGCGACCCAACATCTCATCGTCATTGCCATCTTTGTACATGGCATTGGCCTGCTGGGTCTGGTACTGCTCGGTGGTCAGAATGGAGTCGATAGCTGACACTGATAAGTCTCCTGATCTTCTCTTAGGACTTCATGACTTCCAGCGTGCGCATCATCATCTGCTTCGCTGTATTCACGACTTCAATATTGTTTCGGTAAGACCGCGCAGCGGCAGTCATTTCCACCATCTCGGCAACTTCGTTTACATTGCTCTGCCACACGTAGCCGTCGTTGTCCGCTGCTGGGTTGCCCGGATCATAAGAGCGAGGGGAAGGCGTAGGGTCGTCCACCACGTTGTCGACGTGGATAGAGCCGGCGTAGCGCGTTTGTTCCCCGAATGCCTGATCCTGCAGCATCGTGCGAAACACAACCCGCTTGGCGCGGTAGGCCCCCTCGGGGCTGTCTGAGGTATTCGACGCATTGGCGAGATTTGACGCCGTGGTATTCATCCTCACCAACTGAGCGGCGAGGGCGCTACCCGCGATCCCAAAAACTTTGTCCATTGACATCGCTTACTCTCCCTTCAACGCGCGTTTGTAGGCCGACACACGGCCCTGCAAAAAATCCAGCGTGGCCTGATAATCCACCGCGGCTTTACCGTATTTGGCCTGCTCGAGACCGATCTCTACGGTATTGCCATCAACTGCCGGGTTGTAAGGAATGGTGAACACTTCACCGTTGTCGGAGTGACCGGGACCGCGCCAGTGATTTACGTGGGTCGCGCGCAGACTCCCTGTGCCCAACTGCCAGCCCAGCACCGTGCGAAAATCAACGTCTTTAGCCTTGTACCCGGGCGTATCGGCGTTGGCGATGTTGGTAGACAACACTTCCATCCTGCGAGCTTTTAACTCCAGGGCGTCTGCGTGTATGCCAAAAAGGGTGTCCAACATTTTTGCTTACCGGGCTTTGTAACTATTCACTCATACAACAGCAGAAAACGTGCCAAAACCAATAGCACAATGATTTTATTGATTTTTTTATTTTTTTAAGGGCCGCTGAAGCATCGATTTCAGCGTGAGCGGCAAGACTGTGCCGGTGGTTGAATCCAAGGTTATTGGTCATACTCGACCGATGACACGTTCAGTAAACCAGTCGACATCGCGCTGCCCAGCGCGGCAATCCCGCGGTTTTTGCGGTGTGTCCGCGCCTGCGATCGGGCTGGTAATGGGCGCCCTGCTCGTTCTGTCAGGGCCGGCCCTTGCCGAGCGCGATCAGCTGGAGATCAAAGCGGCCGCCACCTCGCAGATCCAAGACGCCGCCGCAATCGCGTTCCAAACGCCTGCGGAAGCGGTCGAGGTCAGGCTGGGTGACAAACGTCTGGTACTGCCCGATTGCGCGACTGGCTTTAGCGTGAGCTTTCCCTTTAACGATCGCGCCACGACCCAGCTGGACTGCAGCGAACCCGACTGGCGAGGCTTTGTGCAAATCAGGCTGGGCAGCGGTATCGGCATCTTTCGTTACGCTATACCCCTTGAAAAAGGTGACGTACTGAAGAGAAGCCATGTGACGCGACACATGGTGTCGGCGGACGCGGCAGGGGGTAACCCTATACTGGTTCTGGACGATGTGCTCGATCGGGTGATCGCCAGCGCGGTAAGCGCCGGAGAGGTCCTGCAGGAGCGACATTTCTCCGGGTTTCTGACGCGCAGTGATGCGGGTGCTTCATCACCCGCACTCACAGGCGCTTGGGTCGCCCGCCAGATCATTCCCCGAGGGAATAGGTTAAGCAAGGAATCCTTCCAGTGGGAGATACTGGAAGGCCGTATCCCGACGGATTTAATTCCCAGTGACATCGAATTCGCAATGTACGAGGCGATTAGGGATATTATGCCAGGAGATAATCTGCGACGATCTGCCGTTAAAATGGCGCCATCTGTTCGCAAAAATGAAGAAATAGAGATTTTCCTGGTGCGCGGCGCCCTCACCGTAACCAATGTGGTGCGGGTCAGCCGCGATGCCACGATAGGAGAAACAATCGACGTTGTTAACGTCGAGTCGGGGCGTATTCTGAAGGCCCGGGTAGTGGGCATTGGTCAAGTAGAATTATTATGAAGCGAGTGCTAAAGTTTTCGTAAAGCGTGCCGATATTTCGGTTGAGGAAAGAAAAACCCTGCGCTCGATTTAGTCAGCACAGGTAAAAGAGGAGGCTTAGCAATGCCGAGCATTACTGAAACCATGCGTAGCGCTGTCCCGGAGAGCACGGGCAAAAAAGACCTGCGCGCAGAAAAAGCCTCTGTTCCCAGCGCCGACAGCAAAGTCCCTGAAACCGGTGCTGCTGAGTCTCAAGTTGACCAGGTTGCGCTGAGCGACTCCGTTGTTCGGGCGATCGAAGATGCCAAATTCGACGCCGCCAAAGTCGAAGCGTTGCGACTGGCAATCATGGAAGGCAATTATCCTCTGGACGCCAAACGTATCGCAGAGAATATGGTCGAGCTGGAGCGAATGATTTCTTAACGCGATTTCACCTGCTTCCGGACCCCTCTCCGCGATGAACGCCGGTCAAACACCGCCCAGCAGCGACGCACTCCGTGATGGTCTTCACAAAGCCAATGCGCTCGTGGCGTTGCTCGACGAGGAGTTCACATTGCTCAAAGCGGGCGATCTGGAATCTTTTGAAGCGTTGCAGGCAAAGAAATCCTCAACCTTGGAGGCCTTATCAGCGTTGGTGCCGGTGCTAACCGGTGAGGCTAGCCTTGCTGAGACCGAACAAGATGACGGCGCGACGCTAGCGCTGGTGGATGAAATCAAAGGGCTTCTGGCCATCTGCAGAGATGCCCACCTCAAGAACGCCATGTTGATCGATCGCAAAATTGAGGCCACGCGCTCCGCGCTCGACGTCCTGCGATCGAGTCGCTCGGCCGACACGGGGGAAACCTACGACCGGCTGGGCAAGCTCAAGCGCGGACATAGCCGCGGCCGACAAACCGACGTGTAACACTGCTCATCGGCCTCATTTACGAGGCTCGTCACCCCGCAACCAAAACACCCACGCCAATACCACAGCAACCGCCCGGTATAACGATTCCGGTACTTCGTCTCCGATCTCAACGCCGCTGAGTAAGCGCTGCAGACCTTCATCCTCGATCACCGGCAGCCCCAGATCAAAGGCCGCGTCGATGATCGACATGGCATCTTCGCCTTCACCTTTGGCCAAAATGCTGGGCGCTTCGCGTTTGCCGTACTCCAGCGCAACCGCCTTGATGTCGTCGAGGTCTCTCATACGGATGAATCCAACCGCTCGCCCACTCGTTGCGTTGCAGGCGCTGCTTGCTGCGCCGTCACGGTGTCGCGCGCCTGATTGAAGACGGCAAAATGCTCCAGCTGAAGGCCAAACTCGGCGACCTCGGCAAACAAGTCTGCCCGGGAATCCTGTGCGCGCAGGTATGCGGCAGGATCGGTGAGCCACGCGTCCAGACGCACTCGACGAGCAGGCACGTGCTCTACCCGTAGCCAGACATCAGAGTCCTTCGCAAACTGAGTGTAGAGGTTGATCACCCAGGGGGTCTGGCCGGGAGGATGACCCCGTCGACCGCGCTGGAGATTGAGCTCAACCGGAGCGCCGTTCACCCAGGCGAGCATATCCGCGTTGATCACGTCGGAGCGCAGAGCGGTCACAGCCCGCTCCTGGCGGCCGTCGATGTCTGCCAAAATACCGCGAGCGCGTTCTTTGGTGACCGTGTCAGTGCCCAAACCCAGCAAGCGCATCAATATCGACGGTAGCGCCGGCTCGCGGCTAACACCCTCTGCCGCTGGCGCTATCTGCAGAATCCCGCTTCGACCCAACAGCTCTCTGACACGGGCAACCTGAGCCTCAATCGACATCGCAGGACTTAATATCACTCCCAATCCGGTCAGCGCCGCTGCCAATGGCGCGGGCATCGCGCGCAAAGACTCCGGGCTCATCAGCTGCTGCATCACCGTGGCAGGGGTGCCCGACAACTGCGTACTGAATAGCCCTGCACTAGCAGGAGGGGTTGGCGCGGGCGCAGGGGAGGGCGATGGTGCTGGCACGGGCCGCAACACAGTGGCGCCATCCGGGGTCAACTGCACTCTGAAGAAAAGTTGTTGCCCCAGGTATCGCTTGAAGTATTCGGGAGCCAGCAGCGGTTGGTTGACACCGGCCAAATTGATAAAAAGCTGTCCCCTTTCAATAGAGACCAGACCCTTTACTACCTGAAAATTGGCGAGACCGAGCTCTCGAGGCCCGGGTTGTTCAATACGCAGACTCGCCGTGCCCTCGAGAAAGATTGGTGTGGGCCGCACCGTCATATTCAGCAGTTCGGGCCCGAGCATCATCGCGTCGCCTCTCGCCGTGCAGGCGCCAGCCAGTTTAAGGGTAGCGTACCCACTCGTCCGCGCGACCCGCGCGCTGATTGGGCTGTCCTGGGACGACGTACTCCACCACATCAGCAACCGTCGGCAGGCGCAAGTGTGCTCCAGCCATGAGCCAGTGCGGGTTACCTCGCCGAAATGCTGACTTGTTGTTGCTGATAATCACACGTTGGAGTACATCGCCATTCACGCCCGTATCACCCAGCTGCGAGGCCATAATTTCGCTCAAGGTATCACCGGGCCGCACAATATAAACGCCATCCGCAGTGGCAGCTGACGCCCCCGCTGCGCCAGAGGAGACGCCATTAAATTCTGCGTCACCAATAAACGCCCGCAAACGCGCCACGTCACTATCTGAGATCACACTGCTGCCTTGCGCAAGCACAAGGCTGGGGAGCGTCATCACAACGCAGGTTGCGAGCCTGATGACGAAGTTCGGGAGCAAAGTCTTCATTTTCTAATCCTTATCAGGGCAATGTGCCCAACAGTTCGGCCTGACTCACCAAGGCACCCTCACCGGCGGGTAGGGGTTCGGCCTGCGCCCGATGATCGTCAGCGCGCGTTACTTTCAACATCAACAACGTATCCAAGGTCAGATCACTCACCACGTTATTCACCATTAGCTCTCGGTCTCCGACGAGCAACCAGGCGCCCTCTCTCACACCGCGAGCGACGCCCGCATCAATGCTGTACTGCTGTGGGCCATCCCGCGTTACCGTGAAAACCCTCGGCAAACAGTTGGTGCCACTCGTGAATTCTTCAGTGACATCCGCAACCCAATCTGCCAAGTCGTCCTCATCCTGATCCAATATCCATTCACCTGACTCGAAAGCACGATAGGCATCCGCCTCGATCAAGGCGCGAAAACTTCCCATTGAGCGCTGCGCCGCGGGCTGCGCAAAAGCCAGGGTCACAGCAAAATCCACCGGCTTGGAGGTGGAAGATCTGGCGTAGCGGATGGAGGCCAAACCGGGATGGTTGTAATACCAGTCACTTTTTTGTCGGTCGTCGGCGAGCCGCCTCACCGACAGCGTTACTGAAAAATCGGGGGCAGGCCCATCTGACCAATCCCCCACTAATGCGCGAGCATAAGTTGTATCTTGGTAACTCTGTGGCTTGGCGCCCACTGCAGCCAGCACCCGAAAGCCCTGAGCACGCAGCGATTGCTCCAGTGCGGCTGTCAGCCATGTTTCCTGCGTCTGATTGAGCGCGCGCTCCGACACCTCGCGCTGCGCGCTGGAATCTACGCGCACGGCGATCAGCCCCGAATCTGAACCCTTACCCGTCCACAGCTGACACCGTGCTTCTTCCGATACCTGAATGGCGTCGAGTGTCGCTTCACCACCCATCGCCTCCAGGTAGCTCTCTACCTGGATACCTCGCACATCGGCCTCTGCCGAAAATAAGGTGCGCTCGTGCAACCGGCCCTGCTCGTCAATGTAAGCAACACCTTTGACACGGGCGCCGGAATCGAGGGCCGCATCCAAGGCTCGCTGCTTAAACGCTGATAAATACCCAGCCGCGTCGGCATCACTGCTGACTCCCTGTGCCATCGCAGGGGCCTGTCCCAGCGAAGAAATCAGCAGGTAGCATCCCGCCATAATCAAGAAATTAACCGGGGCTTTGCTCACGCGACAACGCTCCTCTGCTTAACCGTCGGTAGCATCATAACCGACCGTTAGGAACTCGATGCCAGCACTGCGCGCTCGAGGTAGAGCACTCTCAAGTCGTTTACGATGCTTTTATCCAGCGACATCGTTACCTCATAAGTGTCATTGCCGCGGGGCTCAATTTGCACAAGGTTGGCACCGTAAACGACGCCCTCTACGCGTGCGCGGAAGCTATCGCTTCTGACCACCATATCAGCCACGGTGGTGGTTGAATCCAGATACTGGCCGTACACCTGCTCGGTGAGCCCGCGATAGGCATCGAGCTTGGCAGCGCGAATCGCCAACAACCGGCGTTGTGCGGCGCTGTCGCTGGGCTGCACATCGATGACGGCATAGCCGGTGGCGGTCAGGGTGTCCCTGCGCTCTACCATAGGCTCAACAAAGGAGGCATCGGGCTCGGAGGACCACATCGTCCCGCAGCCATTGAGCATTATGACGACCCAAAGGGTGGACCAACCAAGTATTACATTCCGCATTCCGCTCCTCCCGGCCGCAGCCGTACGCTATCGTGATGATGTCGCGCACCTCGAGAAATCACCGTAGGTGCGCGTTGAGGTAAATCCACCTCTTATGGCTTAAATATCGGCCAATTTGCCTAGCCCTTTACCGGAAAAACCCGCGCGCGCGGGGCTTTTTCTCTATGCCGAGACCAAAGCCACACCGGGTCTCTCGTCACCGCGTAAAAAACTTGGTACGGAAATTGCGACTCTAGTCCTCACCAATGGCCAATAGGCCCTTTTTGAGAGGAGGTGACGGATTTTGGAAGCGATACTGTCAAATTTCCGACAGGTTTCCGACCGTTTACCGTGGTTGAGCGGGAAAAGTGTCGGGGCGCCGACACTGGTGCTGCTTATTTTGGCCCTGCTAGTGGTGCCACTACCCGCTTTCGTGCTCGACGTGCTGTTCACTTTCAATATTATGCTGGGTTTGCTGATGGTGATGATCACCCTCAATACCCGAAAGCCCCTTGAATTCTCGTCTTTTCCTTCGGTCCTTCTGATTGCAACCCTGCTGCGCCTTGGCTTGAATGTGGCCTCCACGCGTGTGGTACTGGTTGAGGGACACACAGGTACCGACGCCGCGGGCGATGTCATTGAAGCCTTCGGCGAATTCGTGATTGCGGGTAACTACGTTGTTGGTTTCATCATCTTTTTAATCCTGATGATCATCAACTTTATCGTTGTCACCAAAGGCGCAGGACGTGTGTCAGAAGTGATCGCACGCTTCACCTTGGATGCCATGCCAGGCAAGCAAATGGCGATCGACGCTGACCTCAACGCCGGCATGATCGATCAAGAAGAAGCCAAAAATCGTCGGCTTGAGCTGACTCAGGAATCTGACTTTTTCGGCTCCATGGATGGTGCATCGAAATTTGTCAGAGGCGACGCCATTGCAGGCATTCTGATTCTGGTGATCAATATTGTTGGGGGGCTGATCGTCGGCACCACCCAGCACGAACTCGGCCTGGGCGAGGCGGGCCGCATCTATGTGCTACTAACAATCGGTGACGGACTGGTTGCCCAAATTCCGTCGCTACTGTTGTCTCTCGCCACGGCCATCCTCGTAACGCGGGTAAATACCCCTGAGAGCATGGCGGAACAGGCTTCCAGCCAGATTGGCGACCCCAACGCTATCTTTATTGCGTCAGGGATCGTTACCACGCTGGGGCTTATTCCCGGCATGCCGCACTTTGTCTTTTTACCGCTCGGTGCCGCTGGCATCGGACTTGGGTTTTACCTGCGACAGCAAGTAGAAGAGGAGCAACGCGAGGCAGTCAACGCGGAAGCCATCGCCGAGGTCGAGCCCGCCAACCGCGAGTTGGACTGGGAGGATATTGATCAGGTGGAGGTGATAGCGCTGGATATTGGCTACGGCCTGGTGCCGCTAGCTAACACCCAGTCCGGGGGTCAGTTACTGACGCGCATCCGCGGTATCCGTAAAAAGCTCTCTGCCGAGCTGGGCTTCCTTATTCAACCGATCAGAATCCGCGATAACCTCGATCTCAAGCCCGAGGTCTACCAAATTTCGCTCCACGGGGTGGTGCGAGGCAGTGGCGATGTGCGCGTCGGCAAGCTGCTGGCCATCAACAGTTCCGATATGCCTGCGCCCATCGATGGAGAGCCCACCAAAGAGCCCGCGTTCGGCCTCGACGCGTTGTGGATTGAGCCCTCGCAAGCCGAGCTCGCACGGGGACTGGGCTATACCGTGGTGGACCCGCCAACCGCAATAGCCACCCATATCAACGCGGTGATTCGTGAGAGCGCCAGTGAACTACTGGGGCAGGATGAGGCCCAGCAGCTGCTCGACAAAGTCGCCACGCGCTATCCGAAACTAGTCAGCAATCTGGTACCTGATCTACTGCCACTGTCAACCGTCACTCAGGTGCTGCAGAATTTGCTCGCCGAATCGGTGCCGGTTAAAGACATGCGCAACGTCATTGATACGCTCACGGCGCATGCCAAGGAAAATCAGGACGCGAGCCACCTCACGTCGCTGGTGAGACCCAAGTTAGGCCGATTGATCTGCCAGCCATTGGTCGATGATACCGGCACCCTGACGGTGATTACTCTGGCACCTGATCTGGAAAAACTATTGGAGAGTAGCCGCGCCGGGGTCGAGACCGAGCACATCACGCTGGACCCCACGCTGGCCAACTCGATGATTGAGAGTCTGCGCAGCGAGGCAGAAAAAATTCAGGATTCCGGTGCGGCAGCGGCGCTGGTGGTATCGCCCACCCTGCGCAGCTGGATGTCGCGCTTTGTGCGGGTTCGAGTGCCTGACCTTACCGTACTGTCTTATACCGAAATACCGGATGACCAACGCATTCAAGTTCAATCCAGTATCGGTGGCGAAGCTGCCATCGAGGGGGAAACGGAGTAATACACCATGCGGCTCGTAGTAGAAGAAGCGCAGGACCATAGCACCTGCATGGAGATTGTAAGGCAGCGACACGGCGCGGACTGTGTTGTTGTGCACAGTTTCAGAGTGGAAGACCAGTATCGCATCGTCGTGGCGCTGGAGACAGAAGCCTCAAGACCGGCATTATCCGCAATGAATAACGCAGTTCGAGACGTGATCGCGCCTGTGGCGCCTGCCGGCAATATCAAGTGGGACACCTTCATCGACGACGTGAGCGAACCAACGCCCGTCGCTGCCCCCGCGATCACAGAAAGCGTTGCATTGCATACGCCGCGTGCCGAGGTGCAGACCCAGCCCTCGCCTGAGGTGAGCTCCGGCTTAATTGCTCTCGCAGCGCGCATAAAGGCACTTGAGGCAGCCCACAAACCGACCATCCTCGAGCCAGAGACAGAGGAGTTTCGTACGGTCGTTTTCTCAGATGTGCTGGCCGAGGCTGTCACGGCAGACAGGCCAGACACGGTCGAGACGGCGCCAGAGGCCCTGCCAGAGGCGACGCCCCACAACACCTCTATCAGCACCGAATCCACACCACTCAGCGTGACGCCTTTCGAGATACCCATGGTTGCGGTCAAAGATCTCGACTGGACACCCCCGCCCAAGCAGTCTTTTGCCAGCTCCGAAGGTGACGAACCGGTTGTGCCCAGAGTGTTTACCTCGGAGGGCGCAGAGAATTTTGCGACACTTTTGTCTGGTTGTATTGCAGTGGCCAGTAAATCCATGTCCCTTTCGGGGCAGACTCAGCTTAAAATGGTGTCTGGTCAGGGTATTTAAGGTGCCTGCCCGACAGCGGGGCAGCAATCACTTCGGCAAGAGGCAACCTCATGCGTGTAATTGGCGTAACGAGTGGCAAGGGAGGCGTTGGCAAGACTACCGTCTCGGTTAACCTGGCCGTTGAGCTCGCTAACCGCGGTAAAAAGGTCGTGTTGCTCGATGGCGATCTGGGCCTGAGTAATGCCCAGATATTGCTCAACGCGCGGGTCGAGTATAGCTACGGGCACGTACTCTCAGGGCAAAAAACCCTCGAAGAAATCATGGTGCAGTCAGAATACGGTGTCACGCTGGTACCCGGTTCCAGCGGCTCTTCTGCACTGGCTAGGCTCACGCGCTTGCAGCTACTGGGACTGATCCATGCCCTTTCTGCGCTTGATGACTGCGATTATCTTGTGGTCGATACCGCAGCTGGCATCAGCGACAACGTCACCGTACTGTTTGGCGCTTGCGACATTAAATTGCTGCTTATCCAGAATGAACCCTCGTCCATAGCTGACGCCTATGCCACCGTGAAGGTGCTACAGCAGGAGTTCAACCTGTCAGACATCATGTTGACGCCTGTTCAGGTAAGCAACGAGCGTGAGTCGGAAAACATCCACAAGCGCATCAACAAAGTCACCGCCCAATTTCTGGGCCTCTCACTCGAGTATTCGACCGGCATACGAAAGGATCCGGCAGTGCTAAACTCGGCGAGGCTGGGGCAACCGGCGATTCTCCATGCTCCAGAAAGTGATATTGCAACAGACATCAAGCGACTGGTTGATGTCATAACAAAAGCGCCCACTAAACCCGCCAACTCCAGTGATATCAGGATATCGGTAGGCGCTAAGGGTTGAGCCATGTCCAAAGGCTACCAGGCATACGCTGACGCACTCGCTAACTCCCAACCCAGGGGAGAAAACACAGCTGTGCTCCAGCATATTGGTCTGGTGCACAAAACAGCGCTACACATTAAAGCGAGATTGCCCGATCACGTCGAACTTGAGGAATTGGTTCAGATCGGCATGGTCGGCCTGCTGGAGGCGGCTAAATCCTATGACGCCTCTCAGGGAGCGGATCTGGGGACTTTCGCCAGCAAGCGGATACGGGGCGCCATACTCGACGAGGTGCGGAAACGCTCGCCACTGTCGAGAACAGATAGCTCGCATATCAAAGCGGAAGAGCAGGTGGTGGAACAGTTTTTGGCGAAATACGGCCGGCCACCGACTGCCGCCGAAATTGCTCAGGAACTTGACACCACCCTGAACGAGTACCAGAAACAACGCGGACGCTCGCAAAAATTTCGCACCACCTCACTCGATGAACTGGAAGAGAGTGGTCAGACCCCGTTTTCCGAGGAGGCCGGGCCTCAGGATGAGGTAGAGGCCTCAGAAACAACCGAGTGGCTTGCAGGAGAAATTGCCGGTTTACCTGAGAGAGAGCAGATCGTACTCTCGCTGTACTATAACGATGAAATGAATCTAAAAGAAATTGGTGCGATCATTGGCGTCAGCGAATCCCGAGTAAGTCAAATATTGACCAAGGTGGTGGGGAAATTGCGCGAGCGCGTCGCGTTGTAGGTATTGATAAAATAATGTTTGGAAAAAAATCAAAACTTGAGCGTGTTAAGGCCGATGCAAAAGCCGATTACCTGAAGTGCGGCGCACTGGATCAGGAGGATCGGTTACATCGCGTGTTTTCGGCGCGCATCGCACAGAGAGCGCGGCTGAATCTGGATAAAATCTTTGTTCAGGGCGCCAAAGCCGAAGAAAAGCGGCAAATGGAGTTGGCAGAGGCGCTCAAAGCGGGCAAAGAGCTTCCGGTCAGAATTGTGCATGAGGGGTATAACCAGCTGCAGGGCGTATCGGGCTCGGTCGTGTCATGGGTCCCCGAAGAGCTCGCAAACAAGATGTTCAATCTAGGCGCCGACTACCAGATTCAGGAAGTGAGTGCGCACGAGGCACTCGCCCAGGCTGACAAAATTGCTGAACAGGTCGTGGAAGATCTGCAAACGACTCAGACCATCCAACTATTGGGTCTGCTGAGGGATGGCAGTGCCTCAGAGGATGACGATTAATTCGGGCGATGCCCGTTTTAGTAGGGGGAATGCATAGTCATGTCTCTTGAAAATGCGGTTATCGCCATCTCGCTATTTTTGGGCATCATCCTCCTGATCCTTATCATTTACCTCATTAGCCGCGTCAATGAACTTGAGGCCAGAGCCTTTTCCTACTTCACCTCTGCCACCGCATCCACCGAGAAAAAACCCGAGACAGAGCCGCAGAAAGTCTTCGCGGGACTCAGCGGGCGAGCGCTTTGGGACGAATGGGTATCGATGGCCAATGGTGGAGACGACCAATACGCAATTAAAGGTGATAGTGAGCGTTTTTTAGCGCTACTCGAGCTGCATATCCGCTCGGTCATCAAAACCGGCATGGAGCACGGCTTAGCGGGCGTCAACGAGCCTCCCTCCAACCCGCTAAAAATCAAAATGCTGCGGGGTGAGTTCGAGTCTTATTTACCCTCGTCTCAGGCAGGTCGACTCTACGCGCTGGGCAGAGAGCTCGGCGCCAGCGAAGACCCCCGGCAGCGCGCCTCGCTGGCCGCGGCCATCCGGGAAACGATCGATGCCGTCTCCATGGGTATTGATGCCGGGTCGTCCTTTGTGGACAGCGCAATGCGCGATGTCGCGACTCCCTCAGCCGAGGGTGAGGGTCGCGAGTTAACCGAAATCTCCTGAATTAGCGGGTTGCGGACCGGCTACTGCCTGGATGCGGGTAGCGGGAAAACAATCGCACCCTCGGGGTAGGTCTTCTCAGGCACGAGCACTTCCTCAGCGCCCATCGAATCGCCACTCATCTGCGCCTGCTCTAACGCCAACTGGGCCTCAAAGAGCTCGGTCAGGTTATCGCGCTCAATCTCGATCAGCGTTGCCACCTCGCGTTTGAGCGCGGCGACGTCCCGCAGTCCAGATTCAAGCTGCGCGATGCGTTGCGAAAGCCCGGTGAGTTGCTCCGCTTGTCGGTCGAGCTGCGCCACCATGGCGCGACTGGATTCCACGCCGCTTCGAGTCACTTCACTGGTATCGGTCACGGTAGACTGCACACCCGACATCGACACCTCAATCCGCTCCGCGAGGGTTTTGCCGTCGGCATCCACCTGGCCTACGGCTTCGACCAATTGCGCGTGACCCTCATCCAACAAAGCCAGCTTTTGCTCCAGCACTACCATCCGGTCGAGAGCCGAGTTCATGTTGACCACACGCTTGGTAATCGACAGCGTCGCCGCTTGCAGTGCTTCCACCTGCCCCGATAACCGGCCGCCAGCGACCATCAGCAACACCGCACACAAAAAGACCACCACGGCGGCACCGCCCGCGAGGCGCTTTGCGTAAAACTCCATCTTGCGATTCGCTTGGCTCGCAGAATCCAGCGCCCGCTCCAGGCGCGTATGGGTATCGGCATTGAGCTGCGCCACGGCCTCACCCGCAGGACTGGGCGGAATCGAACCCCCATTGTTGACACTGCGTTGCCCGGGAAGCGCCAGATCTTCCTCTGCGCCAGGATTTTCTTCGTCTACCATGATGGTTTCTCCCTATCGGGTGAAATATCGGCATTTTGGTCGAAAATTTTAGCGCGGAATGTAGTCTAGGAGGCGATCGAGCCACTGCAGCAGCGTATTGAGCCAAGGCGTAATAAGTGCCTCCGTGGCGTTCCAGATGGGGGGATGGAGCGCCCCCGCCACGCCAATAACTAAGGCAAATGAGACCAGAGCAATCAGACTCGCGGTAAACAGCGACGTCAGCCGCGCAAGTAGGGCGCCCCAGTTGATCCAGGGCGCTTTGGGCGGCGGAGCCGGCTCAAGATCTTTCTCTTGGGCAATAGTGGGCTTTGATGGTTCCTCGGGCGGC